>MDTC01042763.1_pt1 | contig 15114 bp, 9 predicted proteins | sample 811181 | NCBI WGS metagenome assembly MDTC01 (sample SAMN05326644, study PRJNA326480) | marine metagenome | isolation source: seawater | place: Pacific Ocean: North | collected 2011 | reverse complement strand
AAATACCTGCACAGCAGAATTCAAGCAAGTTCTATAGCTGGTTTCGGAGGTGTTTCTAAGTCAGAGGGAATTAAGCACATGACAACTTGGATGAAAGATCGTTTCGACAATTCAGCAGGTGCCGCTAATAGCGGTATTAATCAATATTTTACAACTTTTAATATTCCGAAAGCCAGCGGTGGTAATTTCACTAGCAATTCCAATTTCATCGACAACTATACAGGAGCCGATGGTAATACTGATGGTGAGGATTTTATATCAGCTTTGCGAACTGCGGGAATATTTTCTAACGCGGATACTGGGTCAATTCGTGGAAGTGATGAAGGAGGAGCTACAGCTTTAGATGCCCAAGATGTCATATCCGATGCCAATGGAGGACCCGAATCCGGATATGTGGAGGAAAAGGATAAAGGCTCTTTAACCGCTTTAATCGATGGAGCGGGGCTGACTTACGATTTGCAAAGTGTGGATACCATTACCATGTCCGACGTCGCTACCTACAATCTCGATTCGATCAGCAGTGCGGTTGCGACTCTTGGCGAATTGGAACTTCTCTTGGAAAATCTTGCTGACGAACGATCGTACACTGGAGCAAACCTCAGCCGACTGGAAAAGGAAATCGACAACCTGAACGGGAAGATCACTCAGGGCGAATTGGCGGTCAGCCGAATTGAGGACACGGACGTCGCTTTGGAGAGCAACCGCTTCGCAACCCGTCAGGTGCGCATGCAGTCAAGCATTGCAATTCTGGCTCAGGCTCAAAAGCTCAATATTGGCATTCAGGATCTGATTCGTGGAATCATGATTGGTCAATCCTAGGCTTCACTTATTCTGGTGGTTCGCCTCGGCCAACTCGCGAATTTTCCTCAAGTCCAACTTACCGGTTGAAAGACTAGGGATTTCTTCAATCAGTTTGATTCGTTTGGGAATCCACAGGTTCGGAAATCCCCGACCAGAGAGTTTGTCCCGAAGGACCTCGGCTTCGACTGGACGAGTGGTCAAAAGCACAAGTTGCTCACCCTTGGCTTGGTCTTCGATCCCGACGATGGCGCAAACCTGATGCTCTTCCTGCTTGGCCCCAAGAAACTCCATGACTTCCCGCTCGATTTTTTCATGAGGGACCATTTCCCCTCCGATCTTGGAGAACCTGGAAAGCCTGCCTTCGACAAACAAGTATCCACGGTCATCCACTCTACCCAAGTCACCGGTTCTGAACCATCCGTCCTTATCCAATACCTGATTCGTTTCCTCGGGGGAATCAAGATATCCGCCAAAGACGTTTGGTCCTCGAAAACACAGAATTCCGCTTTGATGACTCGGTAAGGGTCTTTCGGTCTCGACGTCCAAAGTCCTGATCTCGACTCCAGGCAAAAGCTTGCCGGCTGACCCTAGGGGTGAAATCGAATCGGGCAGGTTGAAGGAAACTACGGGCGAAGTCTCCGTCAGACCATAACCCTCGAGGTAGGAACAATCGCAAAATGATTCCCATTTTTCCTTAAAACCGGAAGGAGTCTTTTCCGCTCCGGCAATGACGTAACGAACGCTTTTGAGATCCTCTCCCTTCTTTGCTTTTCTCAAGTATCCCTTCAGAAAAGTGGGAGTGCCCAGGATCACTTGGACCGCTTCGGACCGGACCGCTCGCAAACTTGTCCTTAAGTCCAGTGGAGATGGAGCGCACACCATAGTCAACCGGTTCATCAAGGGAAGAATCGTGGCAACCGTAAAGCCAAAGGAATGAAAAAGGGGCAAGTTTGCCAAGATCTTGTCCGTGCTTGAAAAAATTTCAAGGCCTGCGATTTGATCGCAATTCGCAAGCAGGTTGCCATGGGAAAGAACCACGCCCTTTGGATTACCCGAGCTTCCTGAGGTAAAAAGCAAAGCTCCTTCCGAATCTTTTCCCTCGAACTCTTTCCTCGGTTTGAGACGCAAACGCATAGGCAAAACCAAAACCAACAGCGTTTCCCAGGCTAATTCCGCTTTTTTGCGACTTTTTTCACGAAGCCAATCTCCAATATCCAAGACATTCGGAGGCCAGGGAAATTGAGGAAATTTTTCTTGCATCAAAGACGCGGACAACACTGCATCAACTCCCGACTTCTTCATTGCATATCGTAAATTTTTCGATCCAAAAGTGAAGTTCAGGTTCACGGGTGATTTGTCAGCCAACAACAAGGCGACGTTGGACAGAACACCTGCAACTCCAGGGGGTAAGACCACCCCTACCCGCTTTCCCGGAATTTCCTTTTTAATTTCTTTGGCCAAATCCAAGGCCAAGGCAAGGAGTACTCCCCCCTTTAGACGAATCGGCTTTGGTTGACCGTAATCCACCAAAAGAGTTTTGAAAAAGCCTCTTCGCAAAGATCGATACAATTCATAACCCAAATGGATCTTAGGATTCATCTAGGGAGAGAATCTAATGCGTTTCGTTTGCAATTGCCAAGTACAGAACGGACTTTATCGTATCAAAATGCCTTTATCCCGATCAGACTCGTTTGCATCAGCTTCGCGCTTGAGCATTCTTTGGCGAATTTCCTAGCCCGGGATCTCCTTCCTGCAGTTTGGAGACTCGGGCTTTCTTCCCTGCCGTCCGATACCCGGAAAACGTTCCGAGTGATGGATGGCGATCGACTCTCGAAGATTCAGATAATTTCATCATGACCCAAAATAAAGTTCTCATTTACGACACAACCTTGAGAGACGGCTCTCAAGCCGAGGGAGTTTCCTTCACAGTAGCTGCCAAACTCCGCGTTGCCCAAAAACTTGATCAATTCGGCATCGACTACGTTGAAGGAGGATGGCCGGGCAGTAATCCAAGGGACATGGCTTTTTTCGAACAGGCCGGAGATTTGAATCTTAGCCACGCAAAGATCGCATCCTTCGGTTCAACTCGAAGAGCGTCGACTCCTGTTGATGAAGATGCCCAGGTAAAACTTTTGCTAGAGGCGTCCACGCCCGTAGTCACGATTTTTGGAAAGACCTGGTTGCTTCACGTCACGGACGTCCTTCGAACCACACCCGAAGAAAACCTCGCTATGATCGAAGATACGGTCCGCTATCTCAAGGAGCAGGGCAAGGAGGTGGTTTACGATGCCGAGCATTTCTATGACGGTTATCTGGATAATCCGGATTATGCCTTGTCCACCCTTGAGGCTGCCGAAAAAGGTGGCGCGGACTTTCTCACTCTTTGCGAAACCAATGGAGGCAAACTCGTCAGACCCTTCACAGAAATCACCTCGACCGTGGTCGAAAGGTTCCCACGGTCCAAAATCGGCGTTCATTGTCACAATGATGCCGGTGTTGGTGTAGCGCTCAGTTTGACTGGTGTCGAAACCGGAGCTGTGATGGTGCAAGGGACCATGAACGGTTATGGAGAGAGAAATGGAAACGCCAACTTAACCAGTATCATTCCAAACCTTGAAATTAAGATGGGCATAGAGACCAATTGCCGCAAACATTTGTCAAAGCTGCGAGATTTGTCATTGTTCGTCGATGATGCAACCAACCTGAGGTCCGATATCCGGGCTCCATACGTAGGCACCGCTTCGTTCGCCCACAAGGGAGGTGTGCATGCGGATGCCGCATCCAAATCGACTCGGAGTTACGAGCACATCGATCCTGCAATCGTCGGCAACCGCACACGGGTTTTGGTATCCGATATGTCAGGACGAAGCAGCATTATGATGAAGGCTAAGGAAATGGGCATGAAGGTCGACGGGCGATCTCCGGAAATGAAATCCTTTTTGGAAGAACTCAAACAAATGGAATTCAAAGGCTATGAATACGAATCCGCGGATGCCTCCTTCGATCTGTTGCTCAGAAGATTCCTACGAGGCGAAAATTCCGCCTTTGAGGTACTGGGTTATCATGTGGGTGTGGGCCGAGGCAAAGGCTCCGAAAGAACCTCTTCCGAGGCAACCGTGAAGTTGCGCATTCAAGATGAGACAAGACATACGGTGGCCGAAGGCAATGGACCTGTTTCCGCATTGGATCATGCCCTGCGAAAAGCCTTGGAAGGTGACTTTCCTTCAATTCGAGAGGTTCGTTTGGTTGATTTCAAGGTTAGAATTCTTGAAAGCAATCTCGGCTCGGATGCAATCACCCGGGTACACGTCGAATCAACCGACGGAGAGCGGACTTGGGGAACGGTGGGAGTCAGTGATAATGTAATTACCGCCAGTTGGGAGGCATTGGTCGATTCCGTTTCCTACAAGATTCTGTTGGCTCCGGAGTCATCCAAGTAGACCCGCACTCTCGGACCGAGAGGTTTCCACACCATGGGGTTGGTGGAGCGGAAAAAAACGTCCGTTGGAATGCCTAACATCGAAGCCAAGTGACAGGGCCCGGAGTCATTGCCGACAAAATTCGAGGCGGACTCAACAAGAGCATTCTTGAAAGAGCCCAATGTCTCGAAAGTCTTCAGTCGGACTCGAGAATGGGCAGACAACTCACTCGCTCGAGCAAGGCTCAGAACCGATTCGTCCGCCTCCCCGAAGGAAAAGACCACACTGCTGTTCGGAGTCCGATCAAGCCATTCTCTGGCCCTTCTTTCGAAAAGGGCAAATGGGGCATTCTTTTCAGGATTTCCACTTCCAGGATGAATCCAACGGGTTTCGTTGCCAGGGTTCCACCGATCGCCCAACCAAGGTGCGCGAAGGGTTTCCGAAGAAATCCGCCAATCCAACCTCTCGAACATGGCCTTTGTAACATGTGGCTCGCTCGTCGGTCGGGGTTCCAGAGTATGAAGTTTGCGAAGGTTGTATCCCTCCGATTCCTTCAACCAAGCCGAGTCCTTCCAAAAGGTAATCAGTTCGGACTCCTTCGCCAGAGAACGCAATTTGTCCCATTCGCCGTCCAGATCAAGCACACGTACTTTTTTCAAATCCCCCGTCAATAATTCCCGGTATCCGGACTTTGTGAAAAGAACAACCTCTTCGTACCTCGAGAGGGCTTCGAAGACGACGGGTAGTGTAAGAAGAAAATCCCCCAAGCCGCCTCCTCGAACGATGATTATACGTGACGTGCTAAGGATCTTTTCGTCCGGTCCACCACCAAAATCAGAACCGGTCATCCATTCGCGCGAAGAGTTCTCTCTTCGATAAAGGAACGAACTGATTTCGAATCGACCGATAGACGGTACGTTCGTGGAGTCTTGGCAAGCAACTCCTCCAAAACAGCGGTTTTGGGGACCTTCATTCCTGCCTGCTCATAAACCTTGGGGAATTTTGCAGGATGGGCCGTAGCCAAAATCATCGAAGGACGATTGTCCTGCAAATCCTTGAAGGCACAGGCGGTATGAGGGTCCACCAAATAGTCGGATTGATCCCAAACTTCCCGAATCAGTCTGGGAATTTCCTTATCCGAGGCGCTGGAACTTGAAAACCCGTTTCCAAGAAACCTCTCAAAGCAATACCTTCCTTCGGAACGGAAAAGTTCCATCACCTCACGGACCTTGTGAGCATCCTCATTCAAGAAAAAGTAGAGCAAACGTTCGAAGTTGGAGGCCACTTGAATATCCATCGAAGGAGCCAAACTCTGGGAGACCGAACCAAGAGAATATTCACCTGTGGAAAACAAACGGTGCAGAACGTCATTCCGGTTGGTTGCAACACGGAACTCATGGAAATCGACTCCCATTTTCGTTAGGAGCCAACCGGCGAAGACATTACCGAAGTTGCCGGTCGGAACAACAAAGGTCGTTTCGGTTCTTTCAATGCGTTCAAGCCTTAGCCAAGCGTAAAGGTAATAAACGGATTGAGCCAGAATCCGAGCCAAATTGATGGAGTTGACCGCGGACAATCCGACCTGTTCCCGAAATTCCAAATCGGTAAAGATCTCTTTCACGGTGCGCTGAGCATCGTCAAAGGTACCTTGGATCGAAATCGGGTAAACGTTTTCCGCCCCGGTGCAAGTCATCTGCCTTTCCTGGAGAGGAGAAACCTTTCCTTCGGGATACAGAATGAAAACCTTCAAGCCGCGCTTACCGATCAGGCCGGAGATCGCGGCCGCTCCGGTATCCCCGGAGGTCGCTCCCAAAACCGTCAACTCCTTTCCGGTCCTTGCAATCTGCGCTTCATACAAGTTTCCCAGCAATTGGAGAGCAAAATCCTTGAAGGCAAGAGTCGGACCATGAAAGAGTTCCAATATCTTGAGATTCTTGGAGAGGGTACGGATGGGGGCGATTTCAGGATGAGTGAATGTGGAATAAGCCGAATCCACGCAACCCTTCAAAACGGACTCCTCCATATCGATTGCAAAAAGTTTGAAGAACTCGTGACATAGACTTGGATAATCCAAGCTTTGCCAAGCTTCCAATCGACCTGAAAGATCAGGAAAGTCACGGGGCAGATACAAGCCTCCGTCCGGAGCCAAGCCCTGAGCCACGGCATCAGCGAATCCGACCGGTTCGCTCAATCCGCGGGTACTGACGAATTCCATTACGGACCGAGAAACTTGAATCGTCTATTTGCCCAAACCAAAAGCCTGATGGGCAACCCTTGTGGCATCATCTCCCTTATCGGGATTCACCGCAACGGATATCTTGATTTCCGAGGTGCTGATCATGAGCATGTTGATTCCGACATTCGCCAGAGCTTCGAAGAACTTGGAGGCCACTCCGGAATGGGAGCGCATTCCGACTCCCACAACGGAAATCTTGGCAATGTTGGTACTCTTTCCAAGCTTGCCGCCAGCACCTTCCTTCAAGTGCTCCCGGAGAGCTTTTTCAGCCCGAAACGCATCTTCCGAAGGAACCGTAAAAGTCAGGTTGGCCTTTCCATTGCGAGCTACGTTTTGAACGATCATATCGACCACAACACCAGCGGATGCCATAACCTTAAAGACCGCAGCGGCGGCACCAGGTCTGTCCGGCAATTCATTGATGCTCACTCGGACTTGGTTCTTGTCTATGGCCACGCCACTAACCAGCGTGTCCTCTAGGGATTTTACTTTTTTCTTCACGGCAGTTCCGGATTTGGTTGAAAAGGTGGAGCGTACTTCAAATGGAATGTTATGTTTTTGAGCGAATTCAACGGCTCGGGTCTGCATGACCTTGGAGCCACTGCTTGCAAGTTCCAGCATCTCCTCGTAATTGATGGCATCAATCTTTCTGGCATCCGGAACGATTCTGGGATCAGCGGTGAAAACGCCTTCCACATCTGTGAAAATCTGACAACTTTTGGCTCGCAAGGCACCAGCCAGGGCGATGGCGCTCAAATCCGAACCCCCTCGCCCAAAGGTCGTCAAATCACCCACTTCGTTAATCCCTTGAAAACCTGCAACCACAACGACCTTACCCGCTCGCAATTGTTTGCGAATGTCACCGCCGGAAACTTCGCGTATTCTGGATTTCGAATGCAAGCCCTCGGTAAGAATCCCCGCCTGCCAACCAGTGCGAGACACCGCGGGAACACCAATTGCATCCAAAGCCATGCAAGTCAGGGCAATGGTTTCCTGCTCCCCACAGGTCATCAAAACGTCGAGCTCGCGATCCGTCGGGTTCTTTTGTATGGCGAAGGCTCGTTCAATGAGGGAATTGGTCACTCCGGCTCGAGCGGACACCACGACCACCACCGCATTGCCTTCCGACCAAGTTCGCTTTACTCGTTTAGCCACGCGCTTGATGCGGTCGACGTCTCCAACGGAGGTACCCCCAAACTTCTTAACGACGATTTTCATTCCTTTTCAGGATTTGGGTCGAACATTCGAAAAAGAACGGGCTTCCCCCTTACGCCATCGAGTCCCTCAAGGGATTCGATCGCTCGAGCAATGGAATGTTCGTTGGTTTGGTGTGTAGTTAGAATTATGCTGGCCAATTCATTTTCTCCCTGAGGAGATTGCGAGACCGTAGCCAAACTGACCTCATGATCCGCAAGGCATTCGGCAACCTTTGCCAACTGCCCCGGTTTGTCGTAAACCGACAATCTTAGGTAATAACAGCCCTCGATCTCAATCGCTTGGGCGGGCAAACATTGGTTCGGGGAAACGTGAACGAGCTTCGAGGACGAATTGATGCCCTTAATCCCTTTGACCACATCCACCAGATCACTGATGACCGAACCTGCCGTCGGATCCTGACCTGCCCCTCTACCCGTAAGCACAACCGTCCCCACAACGGAGCCGGTGAGGCTGATTCCGTTGTAAACGCCATCCGTTCGAGCAATGATTTCAGCCATAGGAACCAAAGCGGGATAAACTCCCACCGATACGTGGTTGTTATCAAAGTTTCTTCTGATTACCCCGATCAACTTAATCTTGCACCCCAGTTTCAAAGCGGCATTCAAATCCTCATTGGATATCTTACTGATTCCCTCGACTGTGATGTCCTTGAGGTCAACCCATAGTCCGTGAGCCAAGTAAGCGAGAATGACTGCCTTATGGGCAGCATCCACGCCATCGAGATCCAAAGCTTCGTCCGCCTCAACATAGCCAAGTTCACGAGCGTCGTCCAAGACCGAATCGAAGCTGGCTCCCTCATTTTCCATACGTGTGAGAATGTAATTTGAGGTTCCGTTGAGAATACCGTAAATGAGGGGAAACTCGTTTGCCACCAGACTCTCGCGCAGCACCTTAATGATTGGAATACCGCCCGCAACACTTGCTTCAAACGCATAATGAACACCGGCTGCCTCCGCCGCTTGAAAAAGCTCCTCCCCGTGTTCGCAGATCAAAGCTTTGTTCGCGGTCACAACTGATTTGCCCAAAGAGAATGCCCGCAGAGTCAACCTTTTCGCTTCCTCAATTCCGCCAATCAACTCACACAAGAGGTCAATCTCAGGGTCATCCACGATCGATTGAGAATCCGTGGTTAGCAAATCGGAGGGAATTCTGACTTTTCTTTCCTTGTCCAGAGTTCGCACCGAAGCTCTTGAGGGAATCAGTCGAACGCCAAGAATTTTTTCCCAAAAGTCCGCATTTTCCTCCAAATGCTTCCAAGTTCCTTGCCCAACGGTTCCAAAACCCAAGATTCCAACTTTTATGGTAGAGGTATCGTTCATTATGATAACAGTCTATTCACTTCTTTGTTTTTCTTTCAAATCGGTTTTCGGTCCCCTCTCGCAATCGGACCAAATTCGAACGATGTCTCCAGATAATCCAAGCCATGACCACAAGTGCCAGGAAAAGTTTTGCTCCCTCTCCGGCGGGATCTTCAATCGACCAATAGCTCACAAAAGCGCAAACTGGCAAGCTTAAGCCAAAACCGATCGAGGCAATGGCCACATAGCGAGTCGAGAAAAAGATAACCCCCCAGCTAACCAAGCCGATGAGCAAACAACCCGGCATAACTCCGAGCAAACCACCCATCGCCGTTGCCACTCCCTTGCCTCCTCGGAATTGAGCGAAGAGGGGGTAAGTATGCCCCAAAACCGCCGCAGGCAATCCCCATAGACCCAAAGTTGCGTCACCGGAAAAGGAGAATACCGGAACAAGAAACCAGGTCGTGGCAAGAATGCCTTTTAGAAAATCCAAGAAGAAAACCAAGTACCCCGCTGGTTTTCCGATTTCTCGAAGAACGTTGGTGGCTCCAGGGTTCCCACTTCCAACGCTGTAAATGTCAACACCCGCTCTTTTGGCCACAATTACGCCAAAGGGGACCGAGCCCAAAAGGTAGCCGATCAGGCCAACCGCGATGGATTCAAGTGGCATCATTCAGAAGGTTGGAGGGGGTTGGGGTGAAAGGTTCTGGCTGTCCTGTAAACGGTCAGCCCTGTCGGGAAACTCGGGCTTCCCGGATATCGGGATCCTCAACCAAAGCTTGTAAAGCGGATTCGGGCGGTTGGTTGTCCAACTCGCAAATCGTAAGAGCCCACTCACCTTCTTCCGCCCTGCTTAGGGACATATTGGCAATGTTGACAGAGCAATTTCCCAAGGTTGTGCCCAATTTTCCGACAATCCCAGGCTTATCTACGTTTCGGATCACCAACAAGATGTCAACCGGCCGCACTTCAATGGCTTGGCCATCCACCTCGACGATCCGTGGGTCATTCGTTTTCCCCAGAACGGTACCTCGAACCATTTGCTCGCTCTTGTCACTGGAGATGGTTTTGACTTCTATGAGTTCATTGTAATCCACGGAAGTCGAAGACTTGGTTGTCTCCACCATAATCCCAAGGTCCTTAATTTTAAAAGGAGCGTTTACGTCATTTATGCCATCTTCACCCGCAATTCCAGTAAGCCAACCTTTCTGGACGGCGCGTGTCAGAGGTACGCAATCGAAATCCACGACCCCCCCGTAGTAGGTGATTTGGATGGCTTCCACGGAGCCCTGGGCCGCTTGTCGGGCAAACGCTCCAAGACGCTCGCAAAGATCAAGGTAGGGGCTCAGAGATTCCAAGTCCTTGGGGTCGATCGAAGGCATATTGATTGCATTTCGAATTCGTCCTCCATTCAAAACTTCCGCGATCGCTTCCGCAATCTCGACACCCACGCTTTCCTGAGCTTCGGCGGTGGAAGCTCCCAGATGAGGGGTAAGGTTCAAATTTTCAAGTTCTCGAAATGCATGATCTTCCGGCAAGGGTTCCTGCTCGTAAACGTCAAGACCCGCATATGCGACCTTCCCGCTTTTCAAAGCTTCGGCCAGTGCGCTCTCCTTGATGATTCCACCCCGAGCGCAATTAAAGACACGAACTCCATCCTTCATTTTCGCAAACGCAGATTCATCCACGATATTTCGGGTTTGATCCGTCATGGGCATATGCACGGTCAAGTAATCCGCTTTTGAAAAAGCCTCGTCCAATTCCACTTTTTCAAGATCCAGTTCCTTCGCCCGCTCCGAAGTCAGGTAAGGATCATAGGCAACCACAGCCATTTCAAAGGCAAGAGCCCTCTTGGCGACTTCCGCTCCAATTCGGCCAAGACCAAGAACGGCCAGGGTTTTCCCTCTTAATTCTGCCCCTTTGAGTTGTTTGCGCTCCCATTTTCCCTCTTGCATTCCAGTAACCCCACGAACAATCGGGCGAGTACCGCAAAGCATGTGAGTGAAAGTGAGTTCAGCGGTAGCAATGGTATTCCCGCCCGGAGTATTCATCACGATAACTCCTTTCTCCGTGGCGGCCGAAACGTCGATGTTATCAACACCCACACCTGCTCGACCCACCACCTTAAGCTCGGTTGCGATCTCAAAAACCTCTCGCGTGATCTTGGTGTCGCTCCGAACGATGATGGCCGAGGCGTCCTTCGCCAATTCAAGTACTTTTTCGGGCGCAGAGCCATAGGCTTCCATGACTTCAAAACCATCCTGCTTTTGCAAGAATTCAACGCCAAGAGGGGATATGCGGTCAGCAACTAGAATCTTCATAATTGGAGAGGATATTATAATGGTAAAAATCAATTCAATGGCAATTGGAAAGGTAATCCGTCATTTATGGCTTCACCAAACTAAGCTCTAATGGCATGATCCCATTCCATCATGTTTGAGTCTCTTACCGATAAATTGAGTCGCTCTCTGCGAAACCTGCGAGGCGTGGGCAAGCTCAGCGAAGAAAACGTTAGCGATGCTTTGGCGGAAGTACGCAAAGCCCTGTTGTCCGCGGACGTTCATTTTCGTACGGCGAGGGAATTCGTCGAGGAAGTTAAGCGAACCTGTATGGGCCAAGAAGTTCTGAAATCCGTTTCGCCCGGTCAACAAGTCATCAAAATCATACATGACGAATTGGTCAAATTACTCGGTGAAGGCAGTACGAGCCTTCGAGACGACCGTCCTCTTCGAGTTCTTATGGTTGGATTGCACGGTGCCGGGAAAACCACCACAAGCGCGAAACTGGCCAAAAGAATGGCAAAGGATGGACGCGTGCCCATGCTAGTGGCTTGTGACGTTTATCGGCCTGCCGCCATCGATCAGCTCGAAGTGCTTGCCAAGCAGGAGAACTTTGCCTGTTACCTTAACCGAGAAAGCAAGGACGTACCCCAAATTGCCCGACAGGGTTGGGAGGAATCAAAGAGGAACGGTTCGGATCTGGTTATTTTCGATACCGCGGGAAGACTGCAAATAGACGATGATTTGGTCGATGAGCTCGAATCATTGAAAAAGGAAATCAATCCGCATGAGATTTTACTGGTCGCGGATGCCGCCTTGGGACAGGAAGCGGTCAATGTGGCAAAAACATTTCATGAGCGACTGAATTTGACTGGTATTGTGCTCACCAAAGTCGATGGTGATGCGCGAGGCGGAGCGGCCCTATCCATGAAACGGGTAACTGGAACTCCCATCAAGTTTATGGGAGTTGGTGAAAAGATCGATGAATTCGAAACCTTTCACCCGGACCGACTCGCTTCCCGCATCCTAGGCATGGGGGACGTCGTATCGCTTGTTGAAAAGGCTCAAGAAAACTTGGATCAGGAAGAATCCATGCGGATGGCCGAAAAGATGCTCAAGGCAGAATTCGATTTTGAGGATTTTCTCAGCCAGATGCGACAAATGAAAAAGATTGGTTCGATGGGCTCCATTGCCAAGATGCTCCCTGGTATGGGGAGCGTCAAAGTCGGTGATCAGGAGGAAGCGGCTTTGGGCAAGCATGAATCCATCATTCTTTCCATGACCAAGGAAGAGCGGCGATTGCCTAGAATTCTTGGTGGATCCAGAAGGAAGAGGATTGCGGATGGAGCTGGCGTTCAAATCCGGGACGTCAACCTACTCATCAAACAGTTTTCCCAAATGCAAAAGATGATGAAGAAAATGAAAGGCGGGAAAATGAAACAAATGATGGGAGCTTTGGGGGGAGGAGGCAATGAAGCTATGCCCGACTTGAGCAACATGGATCCAAAGGATTTGGCCAAATTGGCAAAACAATTCAAGTGATTCTTCTCAAGGGCAAGACCCCATTGAGAGACGATAGACTGAACCTAGGTTAGATCGAAACGGTCCGCATCCATCACCTTAGTCCACGCAGCGACAAAATCGGAAACGAACTTCTCGTGAGAATCCGAACAAGCGTAAACTTCGGCGTAGGCGCGCAAGCGGGAATTCGAGCCAAAGACCAGGTCGGCGCGTGTTGCGGTCCACTTTAGCTCCCCTGTGCCGCGATCATGTCCCTCAAATTCTTCAGCTTCCTCATCGACTGGTGTCCATTTGGTGTTCATGTCGAGTAAGTTGACGAAAAAATCGTTGGAGAGGGTGTCCGACTTATCTGTGAAAACCCCATGTTTGGATTGGCCGTGATTGGCCCCAAGCACTCTGAGACCGCCAGTCAAAACCGTCATCTCGGACCCGGTCAAGCCGATCAATTGGGCGCGATCCACAAACAAAGCTTCAGTGGCAACACTGTAACGCTTCTTCAAATAATTACGGAATCCGTCCGCTACTGGTTCCATAACTCCAAAAGAGTCGATGTCCGTTTGCTCCTGAGAGGCGTCCATGCGACCAGGAGTGAAGGGTACTGTGATGGGGCTACCTGCATTTTTTGCAGCGGTTTCAACGCCGACTCCACCGGCAAGAACGATCAAGTCGGCCATGGATATTTTTTTGGCTCCTTGATTGAATTCGCTTTGAATGATTTCGAGCCTTTCAAGAACTCGGGAAAGTTGCATCGGTTGATTGACTTCCCAATCCTTTTGCGGTGCGAGACGGATACGTCCGCCGTTTGCGCCCCCGCGCATGTCGGTGCCTCGATAGGTGGACGCAGATGCCCAAGCGGTTGCGATCAGCTCGGAGACCGAAATGCCGGACTCCAAGATCTTGCCTTTCAATGAATCAACCTCGGCGTCGGAAACCAAATCATGGTCACGTACGGGAATCGGATCCTGCCAAATCAGCTCTTCCTCCGGAACGTCGGGACCAAGATATCTTGATTTCGGACCCATGTCGCGATGGGTTAGCTTATACCACGCCCGAGCGAATGCATCCGCAAAATAATTCGGTTCGGCAAGAAATTTTCTGGAAATCTTTTCGTAGGAAGGATCCGCTCTCAAGGCAATGTCCGAAGTCAACATCATGGGCTTACGCTTTTTCGAAGGATCATGGGCATCAGGGATTATTTCCGGAGCATCCTTGGCAACCCACTGCTTGGCTCCCGCCGGGCTAGTGGTTAACTCCCAATCGTAGGCGAACAAGTTTTCAAGGTAGTTCACTCCCCATTTCGTAGGTGTTTTTGACCATGTGACCTCGAGGCCTGAAGTGATGGCATCCGGACCCGCGCCTGAGTTGTAACTGCTCGTCCAACCAAAACCCTGCTCTTCGATCGGAGCCCCTTCCGGCTCTGGGCCGACATGCGTGGCGCTACCCGCTCCGTGAGTCTTACCGAAGGCATGGCCACCGGCAATCAGAGCCACGGTCTCTTCGTCATTCATTGCCATTCGTCCAAAAGTTTCACGAATGTCGTGTGCTGAGGCTTTGGCATCGGGCACGCCATTCGGACCCTCGGGATTAACGTAAATCAGACCCATTTGAACCGCAGCAAGGGGGTTCTCCAAATCACGCTCACCGGAATATCGGTTGTCAGCAAGCCAAGAGTCCTCCACTCCCCAATAAATGTCGTCTTCCGTTTCCCAGATATCCGGACGACCACCACCGAACCCAAAGGTCTTGAAGCCCATTGAATCAAGAGCAACGTTTCCCGTTAGTATAAAGAGATCAGCCCATGAAATTTTTTTACCGTATTTTTGTTTGATCGGCCATAATAGGCGGCGAGCCTTATCGAGATTGCCATTGTCCGGCCAACTATTCAAGGGGGCGAACCGTTGAGCTCCGGTTCCGCCGCCACCGCGCCCGTCGGCTGTTCGGTAGGTACCGGCGGCATGCCATGCCATGCGTACGAAAAACGGACCATAATGACCAAAATCCGCAGGCCACCAATCTTGAGAGTCCGTCATCAAATCATGCAAATCTTGCTTTAGAGCTTCGTAATCCAGCTTTTGAAATTCCGTGGCATAGTCGAAATCGTCTTCCATGGGATTCGAACGGGCATCGTGCTGATGGAGAATATCGACCTTCAATTGATTGGGCCACCAATCCTGAACCGAAGTTCCCTGACCCGCGGCCTGATGAATCGGGCACTGTTCGGCAGTGGTAACCGGAGGCTCTTTACTGTGATTGAAGGGGCAACCCCCTCCCTTGGATTGGTTTTCGGAATTCATAGATAAGGTGTTAACAGGAGATGTTTTCTTATTCGCAGACTGCGTTTT
>MDTC01205667.1_pt1 | contig 15115 bp, 9 predicted proteins | sample 811181 | NCBI WGS metagenome assembly MDTC01 (sample SAMN05326644, study PRJNA326480) | marine metagenome | isolation source: seawater | place: Pacific Ocean: North | collected 2011 | reverse complement strand
TGATAAACTTATCAATTAATTCAAATTTTTCGTCAACTTTTGGAACTACATCATTAATTACATCAAACCAATCTAAAAAAGAATATTTTTCAGGTAAAGAAATACTATTATCTTGAATGGTTTCGTCTTTTAATAGCCAGTTTCTTAGGATGGATCTATCATTAGTTAATAAAGCAGTTTTTGGAAGTAATTCCAAATAAGCATCTTTCCCTTGAGATTTAAGAGTTTTCAGATAATGTGATGAAGCTGATTGAAAATAAGGATAAGAATTTAAAATTTTCTTAAGTTTTAATAACTTGTCATTATCACTTGGATTAAAATTTAAAATAATATCTGAAAATGAATTTTCTGATTTCTTTACCACTTTGCTAATGTTTCATTAAAAATATCTTGGGTTATTCTTTCAAAAATTTCCTCTAAAGCAGTATCCTTAATATCGTAAACCTGAAGATTGCCAGGAAAATCATAATAAAAAGAAAATCTTTTTTCAGCATTATCCTCCTCATTTAATACATTTTCATAAATTACATTTACAGCCATTGTAAGTCTGTTTTGCGCTGCTGTTATTTCAGCAGTTGCAGCCATTGGTGTTACACTAAACTCTACAATTTCGCCACTATATATTATGTCACCTCCTTGATTAACTAGGTTTAAACTTGTTTGATTAACTATTAGATCCTGTAATGCAATTGTAAAATCTCTGTCAAGTCCAGGTTCAACTGTGGATCCAGGTCTACCTCCAGCTATATTTTCAAAATAATCAACTTGGAAAGTTTCAACCCCAACAGGTATTGAAGATCCAGTAAAACTATATATACCGCATGAAACTACAAATAGTGGAAAAAGAAATATTAAGATTAATTTTTTATAAATCTGATACATCACCTAAATTATGTTGTTTAATTTTTCTGTAAAGTGTTCTTTCTGATATACCAAGTTCTTTTGCTGCATATTTTCTTTTTCCATTTGTCCTTATCAATGCTTGTTTAATCATTTCAACCTCCTTTTCATGAAGAGAAAGTGTCTCTTCTTCTTCAATCGTCTCAGCATAATCAAAAGAACTATTATCTGGATTTTTATCAATCTTTATATCAGGGTTTAAATCCAAATTTTTTGAATTTTGAGGCTCTTCACTTTCTCCATATAATTTATTTATTAAACCTTGGTTTTTTTCTTTGATTTCGGTTGATTCATCTCCTTTCATTAATTCCATTGTAAGTTTCTTAAGGTCGTTAAGATCATTTTTCATGTCAAACAAAACTTTATAAAGAATTTCTCTCTCGGATGAAAAAGATGAGCTGTCTTTCTTTACTTCATCTAAAGTTGCAGGTAATTTCGATATCTTGTTAGGCAGATAATTATTTAATATGTCAACATTTAGATTTCTTTCTTTTTCAAGAATTGACATTTGTTCTGCTATATTTCTAAGCTGTCTTATATTTCCTTTCCAGTCCTGTTGACATAAAAGATCTTGAGCCATTTCATTTAACCTAAGAGTTGGCATATTATATTTTTGTGCAAAATCAGAAGCAAATTTTCTAAATAAAATTGGAATATCTTCTTTTCTGTGTCTTAGTGGGGGAATATTAATAATAATTGTACTTAGTCTGTAAAAAAGATCTTCTCTAAACTTCTCTTTATTTATTGCCTCTTCCATATTTATATTTGTAGCTGCTACAATTCTTACATTTGTTTTCTCAACTTTTGAAGATCCAACCTTAATAAATTCACCTGTTTCAAGAACTCTTAAAAGTCTTACTTGAGTTGCCAAAGGGAGTTCCCCTACTTCATCAAGAAAAATTGTACCTCCGTCAGCAACCTCAAAATACCCATTTCTGTTTGAAGTTGCACCAGTAAAAGCTCCTTTCTCATGACCAAATAGCTCTGAATCAATAGTACCATCTGGAATTGCACCACAGTTAACAGCAATGTATTTCGAGTGTTTTCTATGTGAGTACTGATGAATAATCTTTGGAATATTTTCTTTACCAACACCACTTTCTCCTGTAACCAAAACAGATATATCTGAGTTTGCAACTTGAATTGATTTTTCAATTGCTCTATTTAATTTTGGGTTATCTCCGATAATTCCAAATCTCTGCTTTACTGAAATAATTGATTCCATTAAACTTTAATTTTATTTACATCACCAATTAATGTGGCGGTAGTACAATCTTGAACTTCAACATTTACAATATCTCCAAGCGAGAAATTATACTTTGGAAATACAACAACATTATTTTCGCTAGTTCTACCACTCCAAAAATTATTTGATTTTTTTGATGATTTATCAATTAAAACAGAACATTCTAGACCCATAAACCTTTTATTTCTTTCATAACTATGTTTTTGTTGTAATGAAATAATCTCCTCAAGTCTTCTTTGTTTTAATTCAGTACTGATATCATCTTTAAAATGTCTACCAGCGTATGTTCCAGGCCTTTCAGAATAAGCAAACATATATCCAAAGTCATATTTCACCTCTTCCATAAGTGATAGTGTATCCTGGTGATCTCTTTCTGTTTCAGTTGGAAAGCCAGTTATCATGTCATGAGAAATACCACAATTAGGAATAATCTCTCTTATTTTTTTTATTAATTTAATATACTCTTCCCTAGTATGTAGTCTGTTCATTTTTTTTAAAATTCTATTACTCCCTGACTGAATAGGCAAATGAATATAGTTACATATATTATCATATTTAGCCATCGTTTCAATTACATCAACTGTCATATCTTGAGGATTTGATGTAGAAAATCTAAATCTAATTTCAGGAAAACTTGAAGCTACTAATTCAAGCAAATTTGAGAATTTTTGAGAATTTTTTTTCTGATTTTTACTGGCCTTTTCAAAATCTTTTTTAGCTCCTCCTCCATACCACAAATAACTATCAACATTTTGTCCAAGAAGAGTTACTTCTTTGTAACCTTTATTATTGAGCTCATTAATTTCTCTATGAATACTTTTAGGATCTCTACTTCTCTCTCTCCCTCTTGTAAATGGAACAACACAGAAGGTACACATATTATCACAACCTCTAGTTATTGAAACAAAAGCATTTACACCATTATTATGGATTCTAACTGGAGATATGTCTCCATAGGTTTCAGACTTTGATAAGATTACATTTACTGCTTTCTGATTATGCTCTACCTCATCCAAAAGGTTTGGAAGATCTTTGTAGGAATCTGGACCAACAACTAAATCTACCATCTTTTCCTCCTCTAAAAGTTTCTCTTTTAATCTTTCAGCCATACACCCTAATAATCCAACTTTAAGGTTTTTATTATATTTTTTTTGGGAATTAAAACTTTTAAGTTTATTTCTAACTGTCTGTTCTGCTTTATCTCTAATTGAGCATGTGTTAAGTAAAACAAGGTTTGCATTATTCACATTATCTGTAAGTTGGTAACCATCTTTTTTTAAAATTGACGCAACAACTTCACTGTCAGCAAAATTCATTTGACAGCCATAAGTTTCGATATATAAAGATTTCTTTTTGATAAATTCTTTATTAGCTAATAAAATTAATTAATTAATTTATAATATGCCAATTTGTCAGTATTTAAGATTGAAATTTTTTAATTTTATCAAACCCTCCTGGAATATTTTCAAATTCTGAAATTCCTTTTGAAAGAAGAATAGATGCTGCAATCATGCTTCTGTAACCTCCTTTACAATGAATATAGAATTTATTTTTAAAATTAATCTTATTTAATGAAGATCTTAACTCAGGTAAAGGGATATTTAATGAATTATTAAAGCACTCAGATTTATGCTCAGCATTAGATCTCACATCAAGAATATTTTCTTTTGAAGATTTTATATTAGTAAAGTCAGAAGCTTGTCTATTCTCAATAGTGGTGATAGATCCACCAAATTTAATCCAGTTTTTAATACCTCCGTTAAGATAGCCTAAGACATTGTCAAAACCAACTCTTGATAACCTTAATACCGTTTCTTTTTCTCTACCCTTCGGACATATAATTATTAGACTTGTGGAAATATTTTCTAAAACTTCTCCTACCCAAGGCGCAAACCTTCCATCAAGGCCAATAAAAATTGATCCAGGTATGTGAGAATCAGAAAACTCTTTAGGAGATCTAACATCTAAAAGAACAATACTATTATCAGTTAATTTTTTTTTGACTTCATTTGGTTCAAGTGAATTCAGATTTTTATTTAATATTTTATCTGATTCATCATAGCCTTTCTTATTTAACAAAACATTTGAGGGAAAATATTTAGGGGGATCAAGTAACCCATCTAAAACTTCAGTTATGAATTCATCTTTTGTCATATCTTCTCTCAATGCATAATTTGTTTTTTTCTGATCTCCAAGTTTACCTATTGTTTCTGAGCTTAAATCTTTCCCACATGAACTTCCTTGTCCGTGACCAGGATAAATAATTACCTCATTACTTAGGGTCATTATTCTATTCCTCAGACTATCAAAAAGCATCGAGGCAAGATCTTTATTACTTATAATTGATTTTTGAGAAAGATCTGGTCTTCCAACATCTCCTAAAAATAGTGTGTCACCAGTAAATATAGCATGATCTTTCCCTGAAGAATTTCTTAATAAATAGGTTGTACTTTCAATTGTATGACCAGGAGTATGAATAGCAACAATAGTTATATCACCAAGAATAAATTCTTGGTAGTCATTTGCAATGGTTGTATCAAAGCTAGTTTCTGTCTTTGGACCAAAGACTATTTCAGCACCAGTTTTCTTGGCAAGGTTAAGATGACCACTTATGAAATCTGCATGAATATGGGTTTCAAAAATATATTTAATTGAGCTATTAGTATTAGCAGCTCTTTCTAAGTATATATCAATCTCTCTTATTGGATCAATAATAGCAACTTCATTGTTACTCTCAATATAATAAGAACCTTGGGATAAACATTTTGTATATATCTGCTCTATTTTCATATAGTTACAAAATTAGTTTCTTTAAAATTATCAAGCAATTTTGTTAAACAAATTTTAAAATTTTTATTTTTTTTTTATACAAAACAATAAATCTATTTACATTTAAGGCCAAAATTACAATATGCCAAAAAATTTAGTTATAGTCGAATCAGCTACAAAAGCTAAGACAATTGAAAAAATTTTAGGACAAGATTTTAAGGTTGTTTCTTGTGTTGGTCATATTTCAGACCTACCTGTTAAAGAACTTGGAGTTGATGTTAAGAATGATTTTAAGCCTAAATATGTAATCCCAACTGAAAAGAAACCTATTATCAGAGATTTGAAAAAATATGTCAAAGACTCAGATAAAGTATGGTTAGCGAGCGATGAAGATAGAGAGGGTGAAGCTATAGCATGGCATTTATATGAAAATCTTGATTTAGTTAATAAAGATTATGAAAGAATTGTTTTTCACGAGATAACAAAGAATGCAATTTTGAATGCACTTGAAACACCACGTGAAATAAATTTTAATTTAGTTAATGCTCAGCAAGCAAGAAGAGTTCTTGATAGATTAGTTGGTTATGAGTTATCTCCTGTTCTCTGGAGAAAAGTTAAAGCTGGTTTGTCAGCGGGTAGAGTTCAATCTGTTTCAGTAAGGTTAATAGTTGAGAAAGAAAGAGAAATTAAAAATTTTATTTCAAAAAGCTCATATAAATTAATTGGAGTTTTTGAGACTAAGGACGGCGTTAAATTAAAAGCTGAACTAAATGAAAAATATTCTTCAGTAGATGAGGTAAAACAATTTTGTGAAAAGAATTACGATTCTAAATTTAATGTTGCAAGTGTTGAGAAAAAACCTGCTAAGAAGTCACCAACTCCACCTTTTACTACTTCTACTCTTCAACAAGAAGCATCAAGAAAACTAGGTTTTGGGGTTACAAGGACAATGTCAACTGCTCAGAAATTATATGAGGCAGGACTTATAACTTACATGAGAACTGATAGTGTAACTATTTCAAATGATGCAAAGTCATCAATTGTTGAAAAGATAGAAAGCAAGTATGGTAAAGAATATGTCAATATTAGAAATTACAAAAACAAAAATAAGTCTGCCCAAGAGGCTCATGAAGCTGTAAGACCAACTGATATTGGTGTTGAGGAAATTACATCTGATTATGACCAGCAAAGATTATATGAATTAATTTGGAAAAGAACAATTTCTTCTCAAATGTCTGATGCTCAAATTGAAAGAACAGTAGTTAATATAAATTCTAGTTTATATTCTCAATTTTTTGTTGCTAGAGGTGAAGTTATAATATTTGACGGTTTTCTTAGGGTTTATAATGAAGGAACTGATGATGAAATTGAAGAAGAAAAAGGAGTTTTACCTGCCTTAAATTTTGATGAAACACTTAATCTGTTAAATATTAGCTCAAGAGAATCTTTTTCAAGACCCCCTTCCAGATTTACCGAGGCTTCATTGGTAAAAAAATTAGAAGAGTTAGGTATTGGAAGACCTGCAACTTATGCTACAACAATTTCAACAATTCAAAATAGAGGGTATATTTCTAAAGGAGCAAATGAAGGGATAGAGAGAAGTTATAATTTTATTGATTTTAATAAAGAAGGCATAAAAGAAATTAAACTAAAAGAAAAAACTGGATCAAACAAGGGTAAACTTATTCCAACTGATATTGGTATTATTGTAAATGATTTTTTAGTTGATAATTTTAATAATATTCTAGATTATGGATTTACTGCAGAAGTAGAAAAGAATTTTGATAAAATTGCTACAGGTGATCAAGATTGGACAGATACTATAAAACAATTTTATAATGATTTCCATGTTAATGTAAATGAGGTAAAGGATAATGCAGAAAGACAATCTGGAGAAAAAATTTTAGGTTCAGATCCGAGTTCTGGTCGAGTTGTTAAAGTAAGGCTTGGAAAGTTTGGGCCGATCGCACAGATTGGTACAATTGACGAGGAAGAAAAACCAATATTTGCAAGTTTAACTAAAGATCAGCAGTTAGATACTATATCTCTTGAGGAAGCATTAGAGTTATTTAAATTCCCCAAAGAAATAGGCAATTATAAAGAAGAGATTGTAACTGTTAATAATGGAAGGTACGGTCCTTACATTAAATTTTCAAATAAATCTATATCTATTCCAAATGGTACTGATCCAAATTCTGTGGATTTAAATCTAGCTGTTGAATTAATTGATGAAAAATTAAAATCAGAGGAACCTATTCACATATATAATGAAAACCCAGTTACAAAGGGTAAAGGTAGGTTTGGCCCTTTCATTAAATGGAATAATATGTTTATAAACGTAAATAAAACATATGATTTTGATAATTTATCAACAAGTGATATTGAAGAGTTAGTAGATCTAAAAATTAAAAAAGAAAAAGAAAAGCTTGTTTCAGAATGGCCTGACGAGGGTATTAAAGTTGAAAAAGGTAGATGGGGAAGATCAATTATATCGAAAGGAAAACGCAAAGTAGAAATTCCTAAAGAAATTGATCCTAAATCAATTACTTTAGATATAGCCAAAGAGTATCTTAACCCTAAAAAGAAAAAATGAGTCTTGAATTACTCAAACCAATTTCAAATAGTTTTCTAAATGATCTAAATGAAAGTTATTTGCAAGGCTCTATATTCAGTAAAATTAATATTCATACTTCATCAAAAGCACTAGCAGATATTGAATCATTTGATATATGTATACTTGGTATAGAAGAAAATAGAAATTCTTTTTTTGAAACTGAGGACCAAGATTTAAATTTAGTAAGAAAAGAGCTTTACAAGTTAAAATTTGGAAATTGGAAAACTAAAATATTAGATCTTGGCAATATTCAAAACGGGGATACTGTAGATGATACTTACCACGCTTTATATGATATTTGTAAAGATCTTCTTTCAAAAAATATAATTTTAGTAATTTTTGGAGGAAGTAATGATTTGATTTACCCAATTTTCAAATCTTTTGATTCTCAAATCAATAAAATAAATATAGTATCTATTGATAATCAATTTGACTTATATCAAGAATCAGATTTGATATCGGGTAGAACTTACATGAATAAAATAATTGTCGATGATTCAAATAAATTGAATGATTTTACAAATATTGGATATCAGAGACATTTATGTTCTAATGATGAGATACAGTTAATGGAAAAATTATTTTTTGAATATATTTCATTGGGTGAAATTTCTGAAAATAATATGAAAGCTGAACCTATAATGAGAAATGCAAACATAGTGGGGTTTGATACAAAATCTTTAAACTCTCAAGGCAGTCCAAACGGAATTGATCCAAGGTTATCATGTATTCTTGCAAAATATGCTGGTCAAAGTAATAAAGCTAATTTTTTTGGGCTTTTCGAGTTAAATAATAATGCAATATCAAATAAATTGTATTCAGAAATAATTTGGTATTTTTTGGATGGTGTTGATAAAAGAATTGCTGAGTCTGATTTTAATGATTCTCAAACCTTTAACAAATATATTGTTCAAACTTCGGGTATAGACATTACATTTTATAAAAGTAAGATTTCTGAAAAATGGTGGATGTTAATTAATCCATCAAATAATTCAAATATTTCTTTTCTCCCATGTTTAGAAAGTGACTATCAAAATGCACTTAATAATAACATACCCTTAAGTTGGATTAAAGCAATTAAAAGAGTTTAAATTTCTTGCAAGTATCTTTCAGCGTCAAGTGCGGCCATACATCCAGTTCCAGCTGCAGTTATTGCTTGTCGATAATCTTTATCTTGAACATCTCCAGCTGCAAATACACCTGGAACATTTGTTTTTGTTGAGATTTTATCTGTTATGATATAACCACTATCATCCATTTCAACTAATCCTTTGAAAATATCAGTATTAGGTGAATGGCCAATAGCAATAAATAGGCCTGTTATTTTTAACTCTGAAGTATCATTATTAATATTATTCTTTATCCTAAGACCATCAACGACATTTTCACCCATTACCTCTTCAACTTCATGATTAAAAAGGACTTTGATATTATCAAAATTGGATAATCTATTTTGCATTGCCTTTGATGCTCTAAAATGATCCTTCCTAACAAGCATTGTCACATTGCTACAAATTTTTGCTAGATATGTTGCCTCTTCTATAGCTGTATCTCCACCTCCAACTATTGCTACATCTTGATTCTTATAAAAAAATCCATCGCATACTGCACATGCTGATACTCCACCACCAATTAATCTTTGTTCACTTGGTAAACCAAGATATTTAGCAGATGCACCTGTACTAATTATGACTGTTTTAGATATTATTTCATCCCCATTTTGATTGTAAAGCTTATGAATGCCTCCTTTATCTTTAGAGAAATTAACTTTTGAAATAAAATCAATTTTAACTTCTGTCCCAAATCTTTCAGCCTGTTCTTTTAACTCATTCATCATAGTTGGACCATCAACGCCGGCAGGGTAGCCTGGAAAATTATCAACTTCAGTTGTTGTAGTCAATTGCCCTCCTGGTTCAAGTCCAGTATATATGACTGGTTTTAAATCTGCTCTAGCTGCATATATTGCTGCTGTGTAGCCAGCTGGTCCGCTTCCTATAATTATTGTATTCATTTTAAGATTTTTGAGATTTTATTTCAATTATGTAAAATTAAAAAAACATAATAATAAATTGAGTAAAACATTATTAACTTTGTTATTTCATAATATATTTGAAAATGGCAATAAAAAATCTTAAGTATCAATCTCCTGGTATTGATGAAGAAACTAGATTTGAGAAACTGCATTCTGTAACTTTTGAAAATTCTGATAAAGGTTCAAATTTAATTGCAAGAGAAATTTGTGATTTAGTAAAATCAAAACAAAAGAAGAATAAAAATTGTGTAATAGGATTTGCAACTGGATCCTCACCAGCAAAAGTTTATCAAGAATTAATAAGAATACACAATGACGAATCATTAAGTTTCTCAAACGTAATAGCTTTTAATTTAGATGAATATTTTCCAATTAAGAAAGATGATAGCAACAGTTATCATCACTTTATGAATGAAAATTTATTTGATCATATTGACATACCTAAAGAAAATATTAATATCCCTGCAGGAGAAATTAAGGAAAAAGAAGTTAAAAAGTTTTGTGATTTTTATGAGAGTAAGATTATAGAAAATGGAGGAATTGACATTCAACTTTTGGGAATTGGAAGAACTGGTCATATAGGTTTTAATGAACCAGGATCTCATTTTAATTCAACTACTAGATTAATTACTCTTGATCACACTACAAGATTTGATGCAAGTAAAACTTTTAATGGAATTGAAAATGTTCCGTCCAAGGCAATAACAATGGGAGTGAGAACAATTTTTAATTCTAAAAGAATAATTATTATGGCGTGGGGAGTACAAAAAAGTCTAATTGTAAAAAAGTCGGTTGAGAATAACATTTCATCTCTTATTCCTTCTACTTATCTTCAAAATCATAAAAATGCAACTTTAGTTTTAGATAATGAGTCTTCGAGCGAACTTACAAGATTTAGTACACCATGGCTAGTTGGGCCATGCAACTGGTCAGATTTAATGAAAAGAAAAGCTATAGTATGGTTATGTAGTATTACAAAAAAATCAATTTTAAAATTAACTGACGAAGATTATAACAAAAACGGACTATCAGATTTATTAGTTCTTGAAGGCTCATCTTATGGTCTAAATATTAAAATGTTCAATCATTTTCAAAATACCATAACAGGATGGCCCGGTGGAAAGCCTGGCGCAGATGACTCTACAAGACCTGAAAGAAAAAGTCCAAGTTCTAAAAGAGTTCTTATCTTCAGCCCTCATCCTGATGATGATGTAATTTCAATGGGAGGGACTTTTGATAGACTGGTTTCACAAGGACATGAAGTTCATATAGCATATCAATCTTCTGGAAATGTTGCTGTTTCTGATCATGATGCATTGAAATTTATTGAGGTTTCAAAAGACATGTTTCCTGATAAATTAGGTGTAAATATTAAAGAATTAGTAAAGGAACTAAAGGATAAGAAATCGGGTAAAGTAGATTCACTTCAAATAAGAAAACTTAAAGGGTTTATTAGAAAAAGTGAGGCAACTGCTGCAACTAGATATATTGGAATACCTGATTCTAATACACATTTCATGAATTTACCATTTTATGAAACTGGAAGAATTAAAAAGAAACCAGCTTCAAAAAAAGATATTTTAATAACTGCTTCTTTAATAAAGAAGATCAAACCTCATCAAATTTATGCTGCAGGAGACCTTGAAGATCCTCATGGAACCCACAAAGTATGCCTTGATATTCTATTTAATGCTTTAGATTCTCTTGAAGGTGAAAAATTTATTAAAAACTGTTGGCTCTGGTTATATAGAGGTGCATGGCTTGAGTGGGATATACATGATATTGATATGGCAGTTCCTATGAGCCCAGCTCAAGTATTAAGAAAAAGAAATGCTATATTTTTTCACCAAACTCAAAAAGATGGAGTAATGTTCCAAGGTCAGGATCTAAGAGAGTTCTGGGTAAGAGCTGAGGAGAGAAATAACGAAACTGCCAAAAAATACAAGAAAATGGGTTTAGCGGACTACGCAGCTATTGAATCATTTAAAAGATATTATTTCTAACTTTATAATTATGAGAAATTCAAAAAGAATAATTACCGTTTTGATTGTTTTAGGTTCATTTTTAAATCTTCAATCACAATATTCAAAAAGAAAAATTACAAATCTTAAACAGCAAGTTTCACAATTAGTTGAAGATGACAAAAAAGCCACACAAGTGATGGTAGATAAAATATATAGTTTTTCTGAACTTGGGTTTCAGGAATTTGAAACATCAAAATATATTACTAAAATTTTAGAACAAAATGGTTTTGAAATTCAATATGGAATCTCTGGTATCCCAACTGCATGGATGGCAAGGTGGTCTAATGGAGAAGGGGGGCCAACTATTGCTTTAGGAAGTGATTTTGATGGAATACCTGTTTCTTCTCAATATCCAGGTGTAGCTTATCATAAACCTATAGTTGATGGTGCTCCAGGTCACGGTGAAGGACATAATTCAGGTTTACCTGTTGTAATGACTGCTGCATTTTCAGTACAAAAAATTATGGAAGAAAATAAAATTCCAGGAACTCTTGTAATCTGGCCAGGTGTTGCAGAAGAACAAATTGGAAGTAAAGCTTGGTTTGTTAGAGATGGATATTTTGATGATATAGATATGTGTATATTCACTCATGTTAGTACTAATATGTCTGTTTCATGGGGAAAAGCAACAGGAACTGGATTAATTTCAGTTGAGTATACATTTGAGGGTGAGACAGCTCATTCGGCAGGTTCTCCATGGAGAGGAAGGAGCGCCCTAGATGCTGCAGAACTTATGAATATTGGATGGAACTATAGAAGAGAGCATTTGCATCCAGATCAAAGATCACATTCAATTTTCACAGATTCAGGTGATCAACCAAATGTTGTTCCTTCTAAAGCATCTATTTGGTTTTACATTAGAAATATTACTTATGAAGGAATAATGGAGAATTATTCAAAAGCAAATAAAATTGCTGAAGGAGCTGCGCTAATGACTGATACAAAGTTTTCATCTAGAATATTGGGAACTGCTTGGCCAAGACATTTTAATAAAGTAATAGCCGAGGAGATGTATGAAAACATAAAAAGTGTTGGTCTACCTGAATGGACAGATAAAGATCAAGTATTGGCAAAAGCACTTCAAAAAGAATTAGGTTTAAAACAGGATGGTTTGCCATTAAAATTAAGCAAAATAGGAAAACCTTTACCTTACACTGTTAGTGGAGGCTCTGATGATATAGGTGATATATCATGGAAGGTTCCTACTGTTACACTGAGGTTCCCGTCTAATATCCCTAATGTTACTTTTCATCATTGGTCAGCAGGAGTTGCTATGGCCACCCCAATTGCACACAAAGGTGCAAATGCAGGCTCAAAAGTTGTTGCAATGACACTTTTAGATTTTCTTCTAAAGCCTGAAAAATTATCAGAAGCAAAGGACTATTTTGAAGATATTCAAAAAAATGAAACAGAATATAGGCCTATGATTTCAGAGACGGACCCACCAGCTATATACTTAAATAAGGATATAATGGCAAAATATAAAGAACAACTTCAAGGTTTTTACTTTGATGAAACAAAGTATGATACTTATCTAGAACAGCTTGGTGTTGAATATCCTGTTATTAAAGATGATTAAATTTCTTCTATAGTTGTTCATTTATTCATAATTAAATCTACTATTTAGTAAATCTACTTTTCAATTTTAAATAAACTTTGTAAAGCTTTCAAATTGTGAACTTCTCAAAAAGAGGAGTATTATATGATAAACTTTCTCAGTTATAAGCATTGTATTTTGAGAATAATTCATAAATTAGTTAACATAAAATTAACATAAATATGAAAAAGATACTAACAACAGTATTTTTACTATTTACATTAATGTCTTTTAGTCAAGGCTCTGTAAATGGTGTTATAACCGATGAAAATGGTGTACCTCTTCCAGGTGCAAACGTTATCATTGAGGATACTAACACAGGGGTCTCGACGGATTTTGATGGAAATTTTGAAATTACTGTTAATCAAGGCGAAGTCCTTGCAATAAGTTATATTGGTTACACGACTGAATATATTACAGTTTCTGGCCAAAGTAGCATAAATATTTCTTTACAACTTGACAATGAACTTGAAGAGGTAGTAGTAACTGCTCTTGGGTTTGCTGCTATTAGAGATCAGCAAGGTTCTACATCTTCTGTTATTGACAGCGATGCGGTTATTAGATCAGCTGAACCTACAGTTGTAAATGCCTTAAGCGGAAAAGCTTCAGGTGTAAGAATTACTAGATCTAATGGTGATCCAGGAGCTGGAAGTGCAATTAGAATTCGTGGTGCCAATACTATAGATGGATCTATACAACCATTGATAATTGTTGATGGTGTGCCTCTTGATAATACTACTTCATATGCAGGTGGTAACAGCATTACAGGAAGTAATGGTGGGGTATCACAAGGATCCCGTTTAAACGATTTGAATCCAAGTGATATTGAATCAGTTAACGTCCTTAAAGGTGCGTCTGCTGCATCTCTTTATGGAAGTAGAGCTGCTAATGGTGTTGTGGTAATAACAACTAAGAAAGGTCAAAGAGGTGAGGCTAAAATATCTTTTAAATCAAGTTATTCATTTGATGAAATTTCCGAAAGAATTCCAATGCAAGATACATACGGTCAAGGAAGAAGTGGTGTTTTTGGAGATACAAGAACAGAATCTTGGGGTGATTATATTCCAGGTAGAGCAGGTGGTTCTGATACATACACAGCTGGAGCATATTTTGTAGCTGAAAATGGTAAAGAGTATCAACGAGTTGATGATAAAAACTCTACACAAACATTTGTTGAAGAAAACTTTAACTCAGTTTTTGGAACTGGAAATGCTCTTCAAAATGACTTAACAATAAGTGGTGGTGGTGAAAACAGTAACTATTTCTTCAGCTTAGGGAATCTATCTCAAGATGGTGTGATAAGAAATGCTTCTTATGATAGAACTAATGCAAGATTAAATTATGAAGCTAAATTGAACGATAAAATTACTCTTTCTAGTAAAATGGCTTATACATTTACAGACTCTAACAGAATTCAACAGAGTTCAAACGTGTCTGGATTAATGTTAGGTCTTTTGAGAACTCCACCAGATTTTGATGGAAGGGATTATAAAGGTTCATACTTTGATTCTAGTGGTAATGAATTCATTAATAGAGGTAGATCTTATAGAAGACAAATTGGTCAAAGTCAAAACCAAGGTTATACAAATCCTTTATGGACTGTAAATGAGCAAACTTCAAATACTAAAGTTAACAGAGTTACAGTTACTCCTCAGTTAACTATTAAGCCAGCTAATAATTTTACAATTATAGCAAGAGGTAATGTTGATGTTACAGACGATAAAAGAACATATTTCTTTCCAGTTGGAGATGCCAGCTCAAGAGCTAACGGTCAATTTCAAGAGGATGTAATTGATGTTAGAGTTTCTTCTATGGATTTAATTGGTAAAGCAACATTTGAACTAGGAGATATGGTAAATTTAACAGCAACTGCAGGTTGGAGTTATTTTGATAGAAAATATAATCGTATATCGGGTAACATTACAGGATTTTT
>MDTC01019686.1_pt1 | contig 15119 bp, 11 predicted proteins | sample 811181 | NCBI WGS metagenome assembly MDTC01 (sample SAMN05326644, study PRJNA326480) | marine metagenome | isolation source: seawater | place: Pacific Ocean: North | collected 2011 | reverse complement strand
CTGTGTAAGATGTATCAAAATCTACTGTTAGCGCTGTTAAGTAAAACTGCAATGGTGCAAATGTAGATGTTTTTGCAATTGCCAAAGGCACAAGTGCACTTTTAAGAAAAGAGAATAATGAGGGATAGTTAGTAAAAAAATCAAATGCAATTGGACTAAACATACTGCCAAATGACCCCCCATATTTGTCCAACTGAGAACTGAAGAATAAAGGATCGTATTGACCTATCACTGTAAATAAATATGGGGCATATAAATCATCATAGTGGGTGAAATGTGCTGGCACCATTTCAACTCTAGACCATACAAAAACTGCAATAATTAATAATATTGTAAAATACAATATCATTTTTAGCTCAGAGGGCATGTTGTTATTTATAGCTTTCATTAAATAAACTAAATTGAATTATTAACTCTAAACTTTTCAGAATCCCAGTTAATTAACTCATTAATTTCTCGACTACTGAGAGGATCCAATTCGTGATTTTTAGACTGCCGAACCAGTACGTCAGCATAACAAATCAATTGCGCAACTACTGATTTAAGTGCATTATCGCTAACAAAGACTCCACAATCTCTAACGATAACATAACTTACATTCTGGGAAGAGACTAGCTTTCTACCAAATTCAATATTAGTGGTTAAATTAGGCCTTTCCCCCAAAAATACTACATGATCTGGATACAGAGCCCAATTACTATTCAACTTATCGAACAACTCATGATTTATGGCAAGTTCGTTTACTTCCGGAATATCCAGAATACTGTATCCATCAATCTTTAAATTATAAGGGATGCCACAAGTTAATGGCAATTTCTGAATGCTTGCATGCAATTGTATTTCTTCTAATATGAATTCCAGTTTATTTTGAACTTCTTGTGTGTTTTTTCCACCAATGATAATTCCATGATTTTTTAAGAAAATAATATCTACAGTATTATTCAAAGTACTCTTAAATATGGATTCAGCTAAGTCAGGTCCAGGCTTTAGATAATCAATAAATATGTAGCTAATCTTAGCCCTAAATACATTGTCAATAATTTGCTTAGCTTCTTTTCTTACTAGGATAGTCAAAATATCAACAACATGTAAATGCACAACTACCTCGTGGGGAATAATTGCATGAAACAGTGTTTCTATAGATGGTTTCAATTTATTACTCTTTGAAATATTTTGAGGCAGAGAAAAAATGCCAGAGCCCATTCTAGTGCTCAATACTTGTAGATCGACTGGAAGAAAAATATCTTTATCATTTGCATCCGCAAGCCATGTTCCTGAGGCCTTTATGTAGAGCAAATTACCATCTTTCCAAGAGACATTACCACCAGCACCCTGAGTAAATAGTCGATTACTCCCAACCTTTACACAATAATCCTGAACTTCTTTACGGGTGTTTTCTTTAGTCATTCTTAGTTATAATGCTAATAAGCTCATTTAGTTCTCTGTAATTCTCAAAACTTAAATGAGGTTTGGCTTTACCATCACCTATTGATACACCTAGGTGAATTTTTTGAATTTTTACCATTCCTGCATTATGTGCACCAACCATATCACTGGAGGGATTGTCGCCTATCATCCATATGTTTTTTGGCTCAGCTTTCAATTTATTGAAGGCCACTTCAAATGGACTCCTATCAGGCTTATCTCTTCCTGCTTCTTCTGAAGTGACAACGTAATCAAAAAATTCGTCTAGACCAAAATACACTAATTTTCGAAATTGTATTTGTGCAGTCAAATCGGTAATATTAGCAGTAGCTATGCCCTGACTTTTTAACAAGTGTATAAAATCAAGAACACCCGGAAATAATTTACAATTAGTTAGAAAGGTACGCCAATAGGTCTGCTCCAAATCAAGTGTTAACAAAATTCGCGTCCCTAGGCCAAGTTTTTCAATCGCAGTCTGCATATACAACAGTCTACTATGAGAACTAGCAACATCTCCTAATCTTTTTTTTATTTCCATTCTTGCCTGAGAAAATACCTCTCGAAATAACTTTTTGTTAATTCCGAGAGTCTTCTCTACTTTCTCCTCAACTGCTTTAGTGGCAGCTGAATGGGCAGGAGTATAGGGGTAAAGCGTATTGTCGGTATCAAAAATAACAGCTTCAGGTAACTTTAATGTTTCTATAAAACCGGTTTCTAGTACTTTCATAATTTTCTTCGCCGCTTCAGCGCTCCATCTATTTCCATTATTGTAATAATTTGCATGACACCCTGAAAACCACCTGAAAACTTTGCATTTAAATCAAGCATTTCTTCTATATGGGGCACCAACATGTTGATGGAGAGAGCCACATCTTCTGCCATAATATCGCCAGCAATCTCAAGTGTTACTTCTCCAATCTCATTAGTCGATTCAATATTCACTTGAAGCCCACAGACACCAATTAATACTCGTATTAGGTCATGGTAATAGATACCGTCTTTAATTCGTGCTCGGATTTTGATATTTGCCTCTATAGGCTCAAACTGCATTAAAAGCTCTGAATTAATTGGCAATAATGAAAAAACAACATCAGCACGTTCTGATTGGGGCTCAATATACCGCTTCGAATCAAGCATACGACGATCTGAATCTATTTTTACTGATTTTTCGTTGTGCCCCCTGTCTTTGATATCTCGGTTGGTACGGAGAAAAAGTCTCAAAGAATTGTCCATCTCTATGAATATTCGAACATCCATTTCTTCTAAAAGCTGCTTTGGATAGAGCGCGTGTAGACCCTCAACAAGGATTACATTTCTACTTTTTTTAATCCTTGCCGGCTGAAAGCGGCCTGTCTTATGATCATAACTCCTAGCATGTACTACTTTCCCGTCTATCAAAGACCTTACGTCTTTAACCATTTGAAAAAGTCGATTCGACTTTGGATCAAGGTGTGTAAATGATTGCCACATTGGCGACAGTCGATCCCAATTGTGATAGTCATCTCCAGATACCTCAGCAACAGATTTATCCCCAAATATTAATGCAAGACTTCTAGAGAAAGTGCTTTTACCAGCTCCAGAATCACCCGCAATACCCAATGTCAGCGGCCTAAAACCCAACCGATAGTAATCATTCTCACGTACTCCTGTACGCAACAACTGTATAGCGATTAGCAAACCAAAACCAACCATAAGGGTGTAATGAATGGACTGATTTTTTTGACTTTGTATAATTAAACCACTGAACAAATCAATATCAAAGAGAATGATACTTGCGCCACTAGTGAGCATCAAATGATAAGTTATATAAATTAAACTAAAAATTCCAATCAAAAAGACAGCTCCAGAACCGTACCGACTTTGGTGAATAGCAAAAATTGGAATTAACCATAAATACCAGCCAGGCGGTGAAGGTGTCATCAAAATAACAACACTAAATGCAACCCCCAGTACAGCAAAAAGCAAATCGAAATTTACTCTTTTAATCCTCCAAAAAAAATAAAGCAACAATAAGTATGCAACCAAAGTCAAATATATTGTATTTCCATTACTCATATTTATATAAAGCCAATACAGTTTATCTACCTCTCTATTCTCTAGCACCATCGTTTGAAAAGCATCAGTGAAAAACAAAGGAGCTTCTATCAATACCGATACAAAAACAAAAACTAGTAAAAAACGACCTAGCTCCCTATGATTTCCATTCTGTGACCACAAATATAAAAAAATAAATGGAACTGCAATTATCATGCTGTGTTTTGCAGAAATAGAGCAAGCTAACATTAAACCAGCAAGCTTAAAGTGCTTACGCTTAATTAGCGTAATAGCATAGAAAAACAGAGCTATTGGTATGATGTCAGTCTGACCATGCCAATAGGTTATGAATAATAAAAGAGGAGAAAGCCAATAATATTTCATTATTCCAGACCAACAATTCTCAAATGTCTTCAGTAAAATCATTAGAAGCAATATATCTGCACAGAGCAGGCTAATACGAAAGCCGAAGCTAGAGAAATAATCAAGCCCAAAAGAGTTGTCAATCAGCCAGCCTAATGCTGTAGTCGGCAGATGTGAGATAAACATAACTATTCCATATGGGAAGGCGAGCACATCACCACCATTTAACAAATACCCAGTCCAAGGAAGTGTTATTGGGTTTTCAATCCAGCTTACCACAAAAGGCACAAACCACTCTTGCTGAATTTTAGGCAACAAGAGTAATATTAAAACGAGTTTTATTACAACACCGAAAAGAAATAATCGGTCGCCCAAAAGTTCAGATACAATCAAACCCAGAGGTCTGGATATTTGGTGCATACTGCATCTCCTTTGATATTCTTTGATTCAATTTCACTCCGGAACTCAATAACTTGAGATCGGTCTGTACGACCTTGAAGCTCTGGGGAAACAAAGCAAAGCTTAAACCCATTTTCTTGTAATTTTTTTGCATCCTCATGGGTTAGAGGGAATCGAGTAAAACAATCTATCCAAGCCCACTTCACCATTCCAGAAAGTGATAACGCGGTTTCAATGTGCTCATATTCTGAGATACGAACTGCACATCGAAACTCACCTAGAGAAGCAGTTTTTCGTAAAAATGGAAATGATTGATCTAGGAAGAAAAAATCTTTAATACCAAATCGACTCATCAACTTCAATAAGTGATCTTCAAGACCTTCTTCTTTAACATTTAGAATCAAAGTACCGTGTTGGTAATGTGCTAACCATTCTTCAAATAATTCGCCTTTACTAAAAGGGTCATGATGAATGATTAAATCCTTGGCATTTGATCTAATATCAACTTCTACACCTAAATCCACAGGAGTATTTATTAGCTCTTCTCGTGTATTAACTCGGTGTAATATTCTATGCATGTTTTTTCATCTTTTGATAAAGATCTAAACTGTAGGTAAGAGTTCTTTTAATGAAACGATACTTGGAGGCAAGACTGAAATTCCACTTTGAAACACCATAAGCTCTCTTACCAAAAAATACGGGAAATCTGCACATTTTGATGCCACTGAATCTGGCTTGATAATAGGCAAAAAGATCAAGTGAAAAATCATGCGGTGGGTTTTGCCAGGATTCAAAAAATTTACGCGAAAATATTGTTGGTTGTGCATTTATATCCCACATTTTTTTTCTTAACAATATAGTCTCAAAAACACTCATTCCAATAGTAAAAAAAACATCCATCAAAGGCCTCCCAAAACGAACTCCTTTTACAAAAACATCGTTTCCATGTTGACTGAATAGCTCAATTCCAAGTAAAAAATCTTGGGGATCTGTTTGCATATCTGCATGAGTCCAGCCAATAATTTCACCTATTGAGGAATTTAGGCCTGATAGAATTCCATAGCCATAACCTTGGTTCTCTTCTACCCTAATACTTCTACAATTCCTATATAAGGGTAATAACTCTAGTAAAACTTGCTGTGTATTATCGGTTGAACCATTATCAACCAAAATTACTTCTACCTCAAGGTTTTCTGTAACACCCTTGCAGCGCTCTAACAAGAGTGGAATATTACTAGCTTCGTTATAACAGGGAATGATAAGAGAGAATTTCAAGAAGCCTCCTTTAGTACTGGCGTCTCTTTAAATACAAACCATTTCATTCCAATAAAATTTAAAATAGTTGAGGCTCCAGTTGCAATCAAAAATGCAAGTAAAATAATAAACTGAAACTCCAATAAAAAAATTAATATAAATGAGTTTATAGAAACATTGACTCCTAAAGTGCTCATATATAACAACACATAACGCCAGACTGTCCTGGGTTTATGCGTCTTATGGCCAAAAGTCCATATTCTATGCATAAAATAGGAAAAAATAGTACCAGAAACAAAGCCTACACCTTTAGCGACATTAACATCAGACAGTCTAAATTCAACCAATACATTGTAAACAATGAAGTCGATAAGTACAGTAATTACACCAACAACAACAAACACAGTTAGCTCTTTCTTAATCATTTGAATTCAGTCTTAGCGAAAATGGATTTTTTTTCAAACCCAGCCAATGAATCTTGATTAACTCTTTTATCAAGCTCTAAACGATAAGGGTGTGAATTCCATTTATGAAAGCATACCTGCCAATATTCAAAAGTTTTTAAGTCATTTGGTGTGCCCCATGATATAAAACTATCAACTTCAAATAATTGACAATTTAAGTCCATATCAATAGCGTCATTGATACAGGTATCAATATAAAATTCACCATTAACCCGGCCATCTCTTTCAATTAAATGATTGATGACATTATGGTAGTCTTTTGCATGACGAAAAGTAAATGCCCCTATAACAATAGGATCAGTATCTGGAGACTCCAAAGGTTTTTTTACTGATATATTAGAAATCTTTCCACTTTCATTGGTCTCAATCCAGCCAAACATTTGTGGGTTTCTGACAGCATTAGCATGGCCTCTTGCAGCCCAAACAATAATATCAACATTTATATCATTTGTTATTTCTTTAAAAGCACTTTTGTTATAAAGCATGCCATTATCACACGCACCAAAAGTAATCCACTCTCCTGCCGTGTCATTTTCTTCTTCGAGCGCCTCAAGGCCAATTAGAGCTGTGCATGCCTGCCCTTCAGTAGCTCTATCTATTGTTTTAATAATGGCATTGGGATAGGTTTGGCTTAATTCTAAAGATATCTCTTGATATCCCGGCATATCATTTCTTAATACAAACACATAATTAGAAGCACTAGGAAAATCATTAGTGGCTTGTATTACCATAGGTTTTTCAGATACAGGAATAAGCGGCTTAGTGGTTTGATACCCTTCATCTACGAAACGCTGCCCTAAACCAGCCATGGGTATGATCAGCGAGCCATAAGGTTCATCTTCGTAGGCCTCTTGTTCCAACAATCTTCTAAAAGTTTTAGACCACATATTATATTCTGCAACATCTTGTGGGGTGCCCCACTGCATAAAGTGTTGTAGGGGATAAACGGCCACTGGATCACCTTGCTTTAATAAATGTTTATATGCAAGACTCACATAAAACTCGCCACTTAAATTTAAATCATCATCCACTGTGGCTTTAAATGATTCACTCATAACTTTTCCAGAAGAAAAGTAATAGGTGCCACTTGAAGCAAACTCTTCCATTCTATTATTAGTAAAGGGTTGTTTTTCCTGGATATCATCAACCCAGCCGTTAGTTTCACGCATATAAGCATAATTGGTGCTACCAAGTGAGTGCGGATGAAATCCTTTATATGCTGGTATTGCACCCATACATTCAGTTCGAATAACAAATTCCTTAAAATGTCTCCAATTCCAATAACACGTAAAGTCACAATAATTAACTACTGCGGGTCTATTTCTATCAATAAAATTCTCAGCTTGCTGCACAGCATAAATTGGGCCTAGTTTGTGAGGTTTAATTCCTACAATTTTTCCAGTTGGGCAATATTGACTCAAAATATCTTTCATATGATATTCAGGGTTGTCTAAATGGTCTTGATTACAAATAAAAATAAAGTCACTCTCACCGGGAAACATGTCAATCACATGGGCAACAACTGGTTTTTCTTCAACTTTTATAAGGGGCTTTGGTACCTCATATCCAGCTCTTCTAAAACGCTCACCAAAGCCTGACATTGGTATGATTATTTGAAAATTATTTTCTTTGTTCATAAAAACAGACCATACAGGGCTTTCAAAATATTTCGGGTGTTTATGTTTTACAAAGCATTATAAACCCTTAACATTATATAATCTAAAAACTAGATTACTTCCAACTGAAAATAGTGAAAATATTAGTTACAGGAAAAAGTGGACAACTAGCCAAATCAATCAAGCATATTGTAAACAGCTCGAAAACTCAACATAAGTTTGTCTTTGTTGATAGGAAACAATTAGATTTCAGCTTGCCTGATAACATTGAATCTTTCTTTTGTAATCATAATTTTGATTTAATAATAAACTGTGCTGCGTATACAGCTGTCGATAAAGCCGAATCAGAAACAAAATTAGTTAATCAAATTAACCATTTAGCTGTGAAACAGATAGCTAATATATCTAATACGAAGCGGATTAAACTTATTCATATCTCAACTGACTACATATTCAATGGCAAAGGATCAAAACCATATACTGAAGAAGATTTTGGGAGCCCAATAAATACTTATGGCGTAAGCAAACTCAAGAGTGAAAAAGTAGTGCAGGAAGCTATGCCTTATAACGCCACTATTATCAGAACTAGTTGGTTATTTTCAGAATACGGAAATAATTTTGTTAAAACTATCCTTAAACTTTCTAGAATGAAAGATAAGCTTAATGTGGTATCTGATCAAGTAGAGTCTCCCACTTATGCGCATGATTTAGCGGAAGTAATTATAAATATTATTCAAAATAAAAGCCTTATGTCCTCCGATTATAGGACACAAATTTACCATTATTCAAATTCAGGGCAATGCAGTTGGCATGAACTTTCAAAAGAAATTATCAAACTTTCCAAATCTTCATGCGACATTGTACCAATTAACACTGAGGATTATTTAACGGAAGCAAAAAGGCCAGCATTCACAGTGTTAAATACAGATAAAATTTCATCTTTACTTGATATCAATATTCCACATTGGCAGAATTCTCTAAATTTATGCTTTAAAAAAATTCAAAAGATCACAAAATCATAACTCATGTTTCAAGCCAAGCTTGAAACATTAAAATAGCCCATAATCTTGCTGAGTAATCATACTTGCCAGACAAATGCTGCTTCCAAATCTCTGTTATAGGCTGGGGATTTAAATATCCTTCTCTCTCCAAACGCTTCTCATTAAGTAGCTCTTCTGCCCATTCACATAAAGGTCCTCGCAACCATTGACCTAATGGCACTCCAAATCCCATTTTTGGTCTTTTTATTAGCTCTCGTGGCACATATTTATATAACAATTGTCTTAATATATATTTGCCCTGGCCATTATTAATCTTCATATTTAATGGAAGTCTCCAGGCAAGTTCTGCCAATCTATAGTCTAAGAATGGTGCCCTTGTTTCTAAACTTACCGACATCGATGCACGATCTACCTTACATAAAATATCATCTGATAAGTAAGTCTTACAATCTAAGAACATCATTTTATATTCAGGACTGGTTAATAGCTCTATTTCTTCACGAAATCTAGAATTGAACTGATTTTTACTATTTGGAAGGCCCTTGACAAGATTTATTTGTTGTGGCCACTCAGAAACTGGATTTAGATAAATTTCGTTAAGTGTTTTCATTTCTTTAAGTCGAGTAGCAACCTTGTATGCCTTATCACCTAACTGTGCAAAATTGCGGGAGCCAAATTTTAAACTATTTAATAATCTTCCTGCTTGATCCCAGCCAGCAATTGGAATGCCACCAATAGACAAGCCCAATGCCTGTCTCAAAGGTCTTGGAATTTTAGCCATTTTCTCCCAAATACTTGGACCCTGCGTATAACGATTATAGCCACCAAATAACTCATCAGCACCATCTCCAGACAGTGCCACTGTAACCTGTTTTTTTGCAATACTACTCACTAAATAAGTGGGTATTTGCGATGAGTCGGCGAAAGGTTCGTCATATATATCAGGCAACAAAGGAATAACATCTCTTGCTTCGTTTGAAGTAATAATAACTTCAGTATGGTTAGTGCCTAAATGTTTTGCTACTGCAGATGCATAAACTGATTCATCATATTTCTTTTCTTCAAATCCAATAGTAAAAGTATTAATGGGTTTATTTGACTGCTCCTGCATTAATGCGGTTGTTAATGATGAATCGATTCCTCCAGATAAGAATACACCTAATGGTACATCTGATAATGACTGTAAACTAATTGAGTTCTTAAGTTGCTTCTCTATCTCATAATTAGCCTGATCAACATCAGTAATTTGATTGCTAATTCCCGACTTAACAGCATCTTCTAATGACCACCATTGCTCAATTTTAAAATTTTGTGACATCACTGGCAACTTCAAAGGTACATTGGGTATCTTGACAGGTGGCGTTTCTGCTTTAATACGAATCATACAGCCAGCTTCTAGTTTGTATATGTCCTCATAAATACTATAAGGCGAAGGTACATACATCAGACGTAAATAATGATTTAACGCCTCTCGGTTAATGTTGTTTGAAAAACCTGGAAATTTATTTAATGATTTAAGCTCAGAAGCAAAAATAAAGTTACCATGCGACCAGCCGTAATATAAAGGTTTTTCTCCAAATCTGTCACGAACCAAGTAAAGCTCTTTTTCATGCATATCCCACAATGCAAATGCAAACATACCGACAACTTTGTTAAGGGTCTCCAAAACTCCATATTTATCGATAGCAGTAACAAGTGTTTCAGTATCCGAAGTACCTCGCCATGAAATATTATTGTATTTTTTAGATAAATCAATCCTTAACTCTAAGTGGTTGTATATTTCTCCATTAAAAGACACTATATATCTTTCACTCGGAGAAAGCATTGGCTGGTGGCCTGCATTGGACAAATCAAGTATTGACAGCCTTTGATGTGCTAGGGTAATATTGAAGCTTTCATCTGACCACACACCACTATCATCAGGCCCCCTGTGACTAATCACTTTGGACATACTGCTAACAATGTCTATCAACTTGTCAGAGTTGTAACTAGAGTTAGATATAAATCCTACAATTCCGCACATATATTTAACATTTTTAAATGATTTATAGTTTATTTAGAATTAAATTTGAAATATTTTTGGTCCAAACCTTTAATGACTTATTCTCCAAAACATACCTTCTCCCTTGAATGCCATACTTAGAGCGCAAACCATGATCAGTAATTAATGTCTCTATTGCTGAGAACCAGTCATCGGCATCTAATGGAGCTAATCCAATATCGTGATTATCTAAAATTTTCTTACTTTCTCCAAATGGACTGGCAACAACTGGGATGCCGCATGATGCGTATAAAAGCATTTTATATGCACATTTCCCTCTAACCCAATCACTATTTTCAAGCGGCATGACCCCTAAGTCAAAATTTTGCATAGTTGATACTTCGTTTATATCACTCCATTTAACAAATTCAATAAGGCATAGAAGTTTTTTTAATTCATAAGGTGGCCTATCGGATACAAATACAATTTTAACGTTTTTGTATTTTTTTAAAATTGCAATAAATATATCTTCTAAAGGTTGAAAAAATTTGTATGAACTTGAGCCCCCTGACCAACCAATAACTATTTTTTCATTCTCATTATTCAAAATAGCCGGACTCTCCCAATTTGGAGTAAATAGATTGGTATCAACAACTGTAGGAACAATGTGTATAGATTTACTATACTTTGACAGATAGTCGGCTAAATAGTCATTCCCAGCAAAGATTAAGTTCGCTCTTTTAGCGCTATACTCCACTTGCTTTTGCGATAAATACGAGGTCAGAAATACTGAGTCATCTATATCATAGATTAATGGAGATTTTAATAAGAACTCAAACGATGGATAGCCGATTATTAATTGCCTACTCAGCCAAACAACATCTGAATTACGCGATTTCAACGTTCTTGAAAAAGTATTAGAAACATCCAAGAATTCTTGTAACAAGGCTTTATAAACTAAATACGGAGATTTTTTAATACTTGTGTAACCATCCGCAACTAGTTGTATAGAATTTTTCCTTTCAAGATCATTAACAAATATACCATATGATTCTAGAGGGTCAATATACTGTCTAACTCTAAAACGAGATGATGGAGTAAATATATGATCTGTCAGGGTAGATATTTTCATGCCGTTTTCAAATACACCTTTTAGTTAAAAAAACATAATCTGGAGAACAGCATTCATTTACACAATGTTTAAATAATTCTTGACAATAAAATGTCATTATAAATTATGCTAATTTAATTTCATACCCCTCTTGAGTTTATCCTCCTTGTTTTTTTCGATTAAATGATTAACATCATTTATAACTTCTACATTATTGTGAACAATTTTTACTAACTTATTACAATTCTTCAACGTGGACAATCTATGGGCAATGATTAAGAGTGTAATATTATTACCAATACTGTCAATTGATTTCATTACTTCTCTTTCAGTCTGTTCGTCTAAAGCACTTGTTGCCTCATCAAAGACAATGACATCTGCTTGCTTGTATAGTGCACGAGCAATACCAATACGCTGCCTTTGCCCTCCAGAGATCTTAACACCTCTCTCGCCCACTGTAGTCTGATACTTATCAGGCAAATTGTTAATAAAGCTACTAATTTGTGCTTGAGTTGCTGCTTGGACCACCTTGTCATAATCTATATTTATTTTATCAACCCCAAATGCGATATTCTCAACAATAGTCGTATCTGCTAGGAAAACCGTTTGTGGAACATGCGCAATATGTGCCTGCCAAGAGGGTAATGATTCAACCCTAATAGAGTAACCGTCTACATCTAGAGTCCCTTTTGAGGGCTGAAGCAAGCCCATGATAAGATCAAGTAGCGTACTTTTTCCACTACCTGTGTCTCCTATAAATCCTACACGATCTCCTTTCTTGATCGTTAAATTTATATTTTTGAAAATCATAGGCCCTTCAACAGTATGTTGGAATGAAAGATTGTTAATACTAATCTCTCTACGAAATGCAAGGGGATTAATGTCATAATCAATGTGTTTTAGCAAGGATTGATTCAAAAAATCTAGGGTTTCTTCAAGTGAGGCTTTACTGCCTCGCATATTAGACAAAGCAGAATAGACTTGTTGAAGTACTGGCAATAGCCTTTGAGCACTTAAAGCTAAAACACCAAGAAGAGGGATTACACTTGAAATGTCGCCAGATCTTCTAATTTGTATGTAGGCAATTATAGCAATAAGAAGCATACCTAAAGATTCCATTAGAAAACGCGGGCTAGAAGAAATAAATTCAATTTCTCCTTGTGCTTTACGTACCCTCAATTCAATGTTTTTATAAATTGAGCAGTAAGACTTTTGGCTATTGTCAATTATTATGTCCCTAATACCCCCAAGCCCTTCTTGCAAGGTTTTAATTACAAGTGTTGAGTCTTGGGCAACGCGTTGGCTATTTATTAACAATCTCTTACGGGTAAGAATAATTATTATGGTATAAATACCACCAAAACCAGCCAGAGTCATTAATGCCATTTCAGTTGCAATTGAAAACAAAGCCACCAAAACTACAACCAAAATTAAAATTGAACTAGCTATCGTTAGTACTGGCAACAGAGTTTGATAGATTACTGCATGAGACTTTGTGGCAATGGCATTGATTACCTCGCTACTGTTACGCGAAGTATGAACACTATATGGCTGAAATAAAGTACGATTGTAAATATTAATACTCAAATCGGAGCCAGTTAAAAACGCCAAACGAACACTAGCCCAAACTAGCAATAACCTAGTAGCCCCAGCTAATATAGCTGTAAAGCCAAACAATATTGCCAAAGGCAGTATTAGTTGATCAGAGCTGGTAAATTGTAAATATTCAATAAAAGGTTGTGCCAATGGATGTGAAAACACTTGTTCTGGTGCAGTTAAAACACCTAAAAATGGGATTACTGCACCAATACTAATAACCTCAGTAATTGAAGTAATAACCATAAGTACAAGTAATAACGCTAATTGCTTACGTCGATTTGGAGTGATATGCTGCCACAAATTTCTCAATAATTTCGGGGTTGAATGCTGAACATTATTTGGGAATAAATTTGACATCAAGCACACACCATAAAAAATATTTTATTCATCCAATCTTCCATATATTTCTTCAAATCTTACAATATTCGCGAGTGGTCTGACTTTATTTGCCAAGCTCTCTAACCGTAGCGTTTTAAGTTGGGCCGCCTCCTGTCTATGTCAACGCAGCACCCTCTCCTTAGAATCTGTACAAGTTGTTGCTTGATAGGTTGTAATCACACACCCTTGGCCACTACCAGTTAATCCACAAAACTGTCAATACATTGCCTCATCGGAGGCTTGGCTTACAATATGTATTTTAAATGACTGAATTCAAAAAGTATCACTAACTCGATTACTAGCCAATGATAATGCACCAATCAAAAACACTCTTTAAATTTTGTATATTGTATGTTTTACAGCCTACCATCCACTTGGCCAGCTTCAAGCACATATTTAATATCAAAAAGAACATGGGTTTTCTTGCCAAATGCTACTATTTGTTCAAGTGACAACTGTTTAAATTCGTCATGAGCTACAGCTATCACTATTGCATCATATTTACCGTCGATTGGCTTATTTACTGGAATAATGTTGTACTCATTTTTAGCATCAGTTGCGCTTACCCACGGATCGTATACATCAACATTGCAATTAAAACTTTCAAATTCTGAAATCAAATCAACAACACGTGTATTACGCAAATCAGGGCAATTCTCCTTAAAAGAAAGACCCATAATCAATACATTGGCATCAACAACATGAATGCGTTTTTTTGTCATCAATTTTGATACCTGGGCGGCAACATGAAACCCCATGCTGTCATTTAATCGCCGCCCGGCAAGAATTATCTCTGGATAGTATCCAACTTCAATTGCCTTTTGAGTCAAATAGTATGGATCAACACCTATACAATGCCCCCCAACTAGTCCTGGGCGGAATGGTAAAAAATTCCATTTTGTGCCTGCTGCATCAAGAACTGCCTCAGTATCAATACCAAGTCTGTTGAATATGAGTGAGAGTTCGTTAATCAGCGCAATATTAATATCGCGCTGGGTATTTTCGATTACCTTAGCTGCTTCTGCAACTTTAATACTAACAGCCTTATGTGTGCCGGCTCCAATTATTTCGTTATACAGCTTATCAACTAAGGTAGCTATCTCTGGAGTCGATCCTGAAGTGATTTTCTTAATTGAAGTGATTTTATGTTCTTTGTCACCAGGATTAATTCTTTCAGGTGAATAGCCGCAAAAAAAACCCTCATTAAAAACTAGGCCAGACCCCTTCTCAAGTATTGGCACGCACACCTCTTCAGTGGCTCCTGGATAGACAGTTGACTCATAAACAACAATGTCACCTTTTTTTAGAATGCCAGACAACATTTCACTTGAACGCTCAAGAGGTACTAGGTTGGGTTGTTTACGGCTGTCTATTGGAGTTGGAACCGTAACAATAAATATGCCACAATCTTTTATGTCATTTATACAAGATGAAAAGCTCAGATGTGCTACATTGCTTAATTCATGAGTAGTTATTTCCAGTGTTGAGTCTTTT
>MDTC01002278.1_pt1 | contig 15120 bp, 10 predicted proteins | sample 811181 | NCBI WGS metagenome assembly MDTC01 (sample SAMN05326644, study PRJNA326480) | marine metagenome | isolation source: seawater | place: Pacific Ocean: North | collected 2011 | reverse complement strand
TTCATTTGTTAATCGTGGTATTGGAGGTCAAACTTCCCCACAAATGCTTTTACGATTTAGATCTGACGTAGTTAATTTAAAACCAAAAGCTGTTGTTATCATGGCCGGTACAAATGATCTGGCTGGAAATACTGGTTTAATAAGTATAGAAAATACGGCTGAAAATATATTCTCAATGGCTGAAATTGCCATGGCAAATAAAATTACTGTTTACATATGTTCAACACTTCCGGCGATTGATTTCTTATGGTCCACTGGGCTTGAACCAGCATCAAAAATTATTAAATTAAATACAATTTTAAAAAGCTACTGTAGTGATAATGGGCTAACATATGTTGACTACTATACTTCGATGGCAGATTCTAGCGGGGGATTGAAGGTTCCTGAATATACAGCGGAAAACGATTTGGTCCACCCAAATTTAGCAGGCTACAAAAAGATGGAAGAAATTATTTTGTCCGCATTAAAATTATAGATTTGAATTGACAAACTAAGTTTTAAATTTTTTTACTTCAGTGCGGAGTAGTTTGAATGCTTTTGTCATGTGTCCCTCAACAGTCTTAATAGAAATGTCAAGTAGTTCTGATATTTCAATATTAGAAAACCCTCTTTTTTTACTTAGATAAAACACTTCTTTTGTTTTGTTTGGAAGTTTGTCTATCTCACGATTCATAATCTCAACCCTATTTTTTATATGATCATCTTCAGATCCTAAGGCAAATTGGTCTAACATTAAATAGTACTGTTCATGCAACATTGTCATTGATTTCTTTTTTCGATGGAGATCAATGAATTTATTGAATGTAGATCTGTATAGATAAGATTTTAATGAGTATTTAGCACTTAATTTGTCTTTTCGTTCAAACATATTGACGAAAACTTGTTGAACTATTTCAGATGAAATTTCATGGTCAGAACATAGGCTTAATGCATATGCAAATAACTTGTCTCCGTACAAATTGACAAGTTCTCTCCAAGCAGAAGGCTTATTTTCTTTAAGTCCATTGATGAGATTTTCATTTTCCTCAGCCATACAAAATAACTTATAATTTTATAAATCTATGAAATCACTAATTAATTCACCAATTTATTGAACAAAATTTAAAATAAAGTATTTTTTTTTATGATATCGCAAGGGTTGTTGGTTATGAGATCGTTATAGAGTTAGTTATGAATTCCAATATTCAAAATATAATCTTAAATTTTTTTAATGACGATTGTAATTTAGTTGAACTTAAAACTCTATTAGATTTCATTGTTACCGAGAAAAATTACATCCAATTTAATGAATACGTTTGTATTAACTATTTATCAAATCTATCTATGAATCAATTTGACAAGACATCTATAATTAAAGATTTAGAGTCAAGAATTAAGCAGCAAGAAAGACAACTAATCATCAGAACCCGTAAGCGCAAATTATATAAAGTTGCTGCAATGATTGCGTTATTTATTGGGATAGTCTACTTAGTAAATCATGACAAAATAGATATTGATTCCAAAAATATTGTTTTAACAACGTCTAAAGGAGACAAAATTGTTTTAGACTATGACATTATTGAAGCTGACAAACTTGAGGGAGTGGTAAGTGCAAAAACCAACACCCTTGTTTATCAAAAAGATACTATCTCAAAAACATTAGTCAAAAACACAATCAATGTTCCATATGGTAAACGCTTTAAATTAAATCTTTCAGATGGAACGGTTGTTCACTTAAATTCAGGCTCCTCTTTTACATTCCCAGTCAGTTTTATTGAAGGCAAGGATAGAGAAGTATTTGTTTCTGGAGAAGCTTTTTTTGATGTAGCTAGAGATTTAACAAATACATTTAATGTTTTCTCTACAGGTACATCTGTTGAAGTTTATGGTACAAGATTCAATTTAAAAAATTACGAGGAAGATAATTTCTCTGAAGTCATCTTAGCCGAGGGTAGTTTAGGAGTGAAAAATATTTTGAATGACAGCGATGTGGTTGTTATTAACCCAGGTGACAAGGCAAAGTTAAATTACTCCCAAGGTGAGATAGAAATCTCTAAAGTAAATACTGTACTATACACATCATGGATTGATGGAAGAATTATATTTAGAAATGAAAATATAAATAACTTAATTACCAAACTCGAAAGAATTTATGATGTCATAATTATAAACAGCAACAAAAAATTAAACGACATGTTTATCAATGCTACAATCTTAAGTGATGAAGAATCAATCGATGATGTTTTAGATTATCTAGTTGAGATTTACAAAATTGAATATCAAATTCTCAATAACAAAATAATAATTAATTGAAAACGGGCTTTTGGACAAACAAAAACCCGAATAAACAAATAGAATAACAAATTACCAATACAGCAATAAATTACTAACTAAATGATGTTAAAATTATGAATTTTAAAATTGAAACACCAAAAAACAGGAAGAAAAATATTAACACCTTTTTGAGATTTAAGAAGATCTCTTTATTTCTGTCATTTATTATGATTTTTTCAGCTTTTGCTTACCCAAAAGCCCACACACAAAACGATATAAGTTTTGATGTAGAAAATGAAACAATAATTAGAGTACTAGACAGAATTGAATCACAAACTCCGCTTCGATTTATATTTGGAAGTGAGATTTATGATTTTGAAAAAACTATTACCTTAACAGTTGAAAAAGCTAGTCTTAATGAAGTGATTTATTTAATTTTTGAAAATAAATTAAGCTATGAACTAAATGAGAATGTAGTTATACTTTCAAAAACAATTAATCAATCCGAGGAAATTATAAAACAGGTTTCCCCAGAATTAAACCAAGATGAAGTCGTTGAAATTATTGTTACCGGAAATGTCATTGATAACAATGGTTATCCTCTTCCAGGAGCGTCAGTCATCGAATTAGGAACTTCCAATGGTACAACAACTGATTTTGATGGAAATTTCTCAATCAAGGTTAATGACGTAAACTCCATACTAGAAATTTCTTATGTCGGTTTTATTACACAACAGGTTATGGCCGATGCCACTAACCCAATTTCTGTGATGATGCAAACAGATGTGTCAAGTTTAGATAATGTTGTTTTGGTAGGTTATGGAAAACAAAACCGAAGAGACATTACATCATCAATTTCTGTTTTAGATTTGGAGGGAACAGCTGAAAAAGCAAACACCAATGTTGGTCAATTATTACAATCTAGATCAGCTGGAGTTCGCGTTGTGCAAGGTACTGGTAAACCCGGTGCTTCTCCAACAGTTTTTATACGAGGTATATCATCCCTTTCTGGGAATACCCAGCCTTTGTATGTTATTGATGGTGTTGTGTCATACAATACAAGTGCCCTCGACCCAAACAATATTCAGGACATAACAGTGTTGAAAGACGCATCCGCTGCCGGTATTTATGGAGCTGCGGGAGCTAGTAATGGTGTTGTATTAATAACGACTAAGAAAGGTAAACCTGGTAATTTTAAAGTAAATCTTAATACTTACACTGGTTTCGCTAAAGTTATTAATAAGATTCCCCTTTTGAACAATACTCAATTGGTGGATTATTTTACAGATTTAAATCCAGATCTTACATTCAGTGATGAATTATTATCCACTAACAATGACTGGCAAGACTTAATCTATGATAATGCGCAGCAGTCTGGAGTTAATTTATCAGTTTCCGGAGGAGGAGAAAATGGATCTTTTTTCGTGGGATTAGGTGTCTTGGATCAAGAGGGAATAGTAGTAACATCTAAGAACAAAAGGTACTCATTATCGATTAATTTAGATCAGAAGATAAACGATTGGCTTTCCTTTGGTACACATTTTAATTATACGAGATCAAATGTCAAAGGTATCCCTGATGATCAGGGAGCTAAATTTGGAGGCGCAATATCCTCAGCACTGCAGACACCATCTTTCCAACCAATTTACGATGAAAATGGTTTCTACACAGTTTCGGCTGGTGGTGGATTTGGATTAGAAAATCCGCTAAGTTACATATACAGTGATGATAATTTAGATGTCATAAGTAATATAGTGGCAGATGCAAATTTTTCTGTCAAACTACCCTACAACTTAACTTTTAAAACACAATTGGGGATAACATTGAATAATAATCGCTTTACTAGATTTAGAGACCCTACAGTTTCATCAATCGTTAATGCTTATGGAGGAGAAGGGCAACTTGATAACGGAGAGCGTGCACGATATATAATTGATAATACCTTAAGTTACAACGAAACGTTTGATAAGCATAAATTAGGTGTAGTAGTTGGAAATAGTGTTTCAGAAGAAAATATAATTACTAGCAGTCAGATAAAAAGGGACTTTGCCTCTGAAAGTGTTAATACATTTAATACAGCATCTGTAGATCTTTTGAACACATCATATGCAGGATCTTGGTCTTTGCAGTCATATTTTGCAAGAGCCAATTATACTTATGATGACAAATATTCAATTACAACGTCTATAAGAACAGATGGATCTTCTAGAATTGCTTCTGACAATAGATGGGGAACTTTTTCGACATTTTCAGCTGGCTGGAATATATCCAATGAATCCTTTATGGAGGATGTTGATTTTGTGAAAAATTTAAAGCTTAGAGCTGGATATGGAGAAACAGGAAACTTACCAAGTGGTTTAAATGATTATGCCAATATACTAGGAGTTTTTGATTACGCCTCAGATGATGGTGTTGTTTCTCCTGGTGTAATTCCAAGTTCGCAAAGAGGGAATAATGATTTACAATGGGAAACCTCAGAACAATTTAATGTTGGTTTAGACTTTTCTTTACTTGATAACAGTGTTTATGTTTCAGCCGATTATTACAACAAAAAGACTAATAATATGATTTTTCCATTAGCACTGCCTGTAAGTTCTGGCTTCTCTACCCAAATTGTCAACCTTGACGGTTACATTGAGAATACTGGATTTGAGTTTGCTATAGATGCTTACTTAATTGACGAAGCTGACTTTAGTTGGAATTCATCATTTAACATATCTTTTAATGATAATGTTGTAATGGATATCCCTGAAAATGCCACCATATTTACTACTTTTTTACAAAATTTAGGTGGTAATTTAAATATCACAAGGAATGGTCTACCCATAGGAAGTTTTTGGGGGTATAATAGTGAAGGTGTTGATCCTCAAACGGGAGATTTAATATATACAGACAACGATGGCGTTGCAGGAATAACTCCTGAAGATAAACAAGTTATTGGAAACCCCATGCCAGACTTTACTTATGGTTTTGTGAATGAATTCAGCTATAAAAATTGGGATTTGAATATAGTCATAGATGGTGTTGCTGGAAATGAAATCTACAATACCGGTAAGCAAAATCTACAAGCTATGAGATTTTTTGAAAATCAATCAGCTGATATTGTAAGGCGTTGGAGAAACCCTGGTGATATCACAGATGTTCCAAGGGCTACTCTAGTTGATGAGAATGGAAATGCCGACATAAACTCACGTTGGGTTGAAGACGGATCTTTCCTAAGAATTAGAGATATTAGTTTGTCATATAATTTCGAAAAGAACGTTTTAGATGCGTTAAATGTTTCTGGTCTTAGAATTTATGCAAACTTGAAAAACTGGTTTACTTTTACTGATTATTCTGGTTATTCTCCAGAAGTCAATAGAGCATTAGCTGGTGTAGACCAAACTGCTACAACACAGGGAGTTGACTATGGAACATTTCCTCAAGCAAAAACGTTTTCAGTAGGACTTAATGTTGAATTTTAAAATTATACAAAATGAAAAATTTCACAGAAACAAAAAAAAATAATATAACAATGAAAAATGTATTCAGTGTAACTCTAATGTTAGTTACAATACTAACATTTCTTAACTCATGTTCAGAGGACATACTTGACAAGGATCCTTTGAACGAATTGTCTGCTGAAGGTTATTATAATACTCAATCTGATGCAGAAGCTGCTATAGGCGGTATATATGGTAAAATGACAGAGACTTTTACAGGTTATTACAAATGGACGCACTCAGTATGGAGTGATATGAGAGCTGATAATACACATGCGGGTTTTGTAGCAGATTTTATTAATGCACAACTTCACATTTCTCGAGCCTCATCTAATGAACCTCACCCCTATGCGTGGAATGAAAATTTCAAATTCATAGGAGAGGCTAACTCTGTTTTAGATAATGTACCAAGCATCCAAGATCCTGATTTTTCTGAAGCGGAAAAAAACATAATATTGGGACAGGCCTATTTTATAAGAGGGTTTTGTTATTTTCATTTAGCTAGAGTTTTTGGAAGCGTTCCAATTCAGTTATCAAATAACGATAGTGATATCTTCAAACCTAAAAGTCCACAATCAGAAGTCTATGCTCAAGTTATAGACGATATGCTTATGGCAGAGAGCCTTCTTCCCGAAGAATATTCATCCAATTTTGAAACAAGAGCTAGAGGCACCAAAGGGGGGGCTCAGTCAATCTTAGCTAAAGTTTATGCTGAAATTGGTGACTACGCTAAATGCGCAGAATATGCAGGTGAAGTCATTAATAGCGGAGTGTATGATTTGCTCCCGGTATTTGAACATTTATTTGATGATCAACACAAGTATAATAGAGAATCTATATTTGAAACGGTACATGTAGCAAACAACACTAACATTGCGACATACGCCTCGGTGCAGATGTTACCACCTGGAGATTTTTCCCAGTATGACGACCCTTCAAAAATTGGCTCAAGTTGGACTGTATCATATCACAGATTTAACACATGTTCTACAGATTTAATTGCCGCTTTTGATGAAATGGGAGATGAGGTAAGAAAATATTCTAGCACCATAACCGTGTCAGACCGTTCATTAATTTCAGAACCAAACTATGGTTATGGTCCCAATGAACCTATTTCTCACATTTATAAAATGGGTAGATCTGGTGAGATTTTCGGAGGCTCTAACGTTATGCACCTTCGTTTAGCTGATATAATGTTATTAAGAGCAGAAGCACTCAACAATATTGGAAATACAGCAGAAGCTGTCGTATTACTTAACCAAGTCCGTTCCAGGGTAGAGCTTGCTCCTACAACAGCAGTATCTCAATCCGATGTCAAACTTGCTATCTTAAAAGAGCGAAGATTGGAGTTACTTGTTGAGAATAACCGGTACTGGGATTTACAACGCTACTATAATGATACTTCAGCCTTTGTTGCATATTTAAATGGCTTAACTGATAGCTCAGGCAATTCTTTGGAATATCAGGCTACTCCAGATAAGATTTTCGCACCTATTCCTCAGAGTGAAATAGATATAAATCCTAATTTGGACCAAAACGCGGGATACTAATTTTTATTTTCATTAATTTGATTTGGTTGATATGAAAAGGGGCAGTAGGAATACTGCCCTTTTTTGTAATTAATTATCTTGAAATTACTTAATTTGTATACAGACATTTATTCATTGTATTAATTTAACAAATAGATCAGAAAAAACATTTAAAATCTTAACTGCTCTTATTGGATCTAATTAAAATTCCAACTCTAAAGAAAACAAATACTATATATTCCATACAATCTCATGTTATTATGATAAATACTTTCAATAAAATTATAACAGCTGTTATTTTGACAACTCTTATGTCTTGTTCAAATAATAAAAATCCACAAATCTCAAATTTGGTGGATTTTGTAAATCCATTAATGGGAACAGATTCTAAATTCAGTCTTTCAAATGGAAATACATATCCTGCAATTGCTCGTCCATGGGGGATGAATTTTTGGACCCCGCAAACCGCTAAAATGGGTGATGGTTGGGCTTATAAGTATGATGATAACACTTTGAGAGGCATCAAACAGACGCATCAACCTAGTCCTTGGATTAACGATTATGCATCCTTTTCTTTTATGGCTGTTACGGGTGAAATGAAGTATCAAGAAGATGAGAGAGCTTCCTGGTTTTCTCATAAAGCAGAGCAATCAAAACCTTATTATTATCAAAGTTATTTAGCAGATTATGATGTAACTTTAGAAGTGACTCCTACTGAGAGAGCTTCTGTATTCAGATTTACTTTTCCAGAGAATAAAGCGTCATACGTTATACTTGATGCATTTGATAAAGGTTCGATGGTAAAGATTGTCCCTGAAGAACGGAAAATAATTGGCTATTGTAGAAATAATAGTGGTGGAGTTCCAGAAAACTTTCACAATTATTTTGTAGCGGTTTTTGATAAAGACTTTAAGTGGAAACATACTTGGAGTGATGATTGGGAATTAAAGGAAAACTCATTACAAAGCGAAGCTGATCATGTGGGGGCTATTGTTGGCTTTGAAACAACATTAGGCGAAGAGGTAAATGTAAAAGTTGCCTCCTCTTTTATTAGTTTAGAACAAGCAGAACTCAACCTTGATCGCGAAATTGGAAACCAGTCTTTCGATGAGGTTAAGTTAGCTGCCAAAGCATCTTGGGAAGATGAATTTCAAAAAATAGTAGTGGAGGATACAAATATTGATAACATTCGTACCTTTTATTCATGTCTTTATCGGCTATTATTGTTTCCTAGAAAATTTTATGAGTTAGATAAATCAAATGAAGTTGTACACTACAGCCCCTACAATGGAAAAGTTTTGCCCGGATATATGTTCACAGATAATGGATTTTGGGATACATTTAGAGCTGTCTTTCCATTTTTTAATCTGATGTACCCAGAACTGAATAGCCAAATAATGGAAGGCTTAGCAAACACCTACAAAGAATCAGGTTGGTTACCAGAGTGGGCAAGTCCGGGGCACCGTGATTGTATGGTTGGATCTAATTCTGCTCCTATAATTGCAGATGCTTTTCTCAAAGGAAATGTTAAAGAAAAAGATGCAGAAACTTTATTAGAAGCGATTTTAAAAAATGCAAATGTTAACGAAGGCCGGCCTTTTAAATCTGTCGGGAGAGAAGGGGTGAATTATTATAATAAACTTGGCTACGTGCCCTATAATGTTGGTATAAATGAAAATGCTGCGCGCACACTCGAATATGCGTATGCAGACTTTACTATAGCCGCAATGGCAGAAAAGATGAACAAGCCAGAAGTTTCAAAACGTTTTTATAAACAATCCAGAAATTATAAAAAGCTATTTGACCCAGAATCCAAATGGATGCGAGGAAAAAATGAAGACGGAACTTTTCAGTCGCCTTTTAACCCATTAAAATGGGGAGATGCATTTACCGAAGGCAACAGCTTACACTATTCTTGGTCTGTTTTTCATGATGTTCAAGGGCTTATTGACCTAATGGGAGGGGATTTAGAATTTACAAAAAAGCTAGACAACGTTTTTACCATGCCCCCAAAGTTCGATGATTCATACTATGGATTTACAATTCATGAAATTAGAGAAATGCAAATTGCAAACATGGGGAATTATGCACATGGAAATCAGCCAATACAACATATGATTTACCTCTACAATTATGCGAAGCAACCTTGGAAAGCACAACATAAAGTTAGGGAGGTAATGAAAAAACTGTACGCCCCTACACCTGATGGTTATTGCGGGGATGAAGACAATGGACAAACCTCAGCTTGGTACGTTTTTAGTGCCTTAGGTTTTTATCCTGTAACACCAGGTGTTTCTCAATATGTATTGGGAAGCCCCCTATTTGACAAAGTAACAATGCGTTTTCAGAATGGAAATATATTTACAATAGAGACCGACAATAACTCAGATGAAAATCACTATATACAGTCATTAAAACTCAATAAAAAGAATTATGATAATACGTGGATTGATTTCAGTGACATTACAAAAGGTGGGCACTTACTTTTTGAAATGAATATAGAACCTAACAAGGAATTTGGCGTTTCAGAAGCTTCTAGGCCTTTTTCTTTAACATTGGAGAATTAATTTATAAATACTATTAAACATAAATAAGATTCTTAATATAAGTGACTTAAAATATATTTCATCATGAAAAAGACCAATAAACCGCCTGTGGTATCAATAAAAGTATTGTTGCCTTTTGTTCTTGTAACTTCCCTGTTTGTGCTTTGGGGATTTGCCAATGCTGTAACAGACCCAATGGTGCAAGCCTTTAAAAAGGTTTTAGAACTTTCAAATTCTCAGGCAGCATGGATACAAATGGCCTTTTATGGAGGCTATTTTTGCATGGCACTTCCAGCAGCTATTTTAATGAGAAAATATTCATACAAAAGTTGTATTTTAATTGGATTAGGATTATATGCTGTAGGAGCTTTATTATTTTACCCTGCTGCGATGAGCGAAAAGTTTTGGTTTTTCTGTTTAGGACTTTATGTTTTAACTTTTGGTCTTGCTTTTTTAGAAACAGCAGCAAATCCATATATTTTGGCTTTAGGAGCTAAAGAAACTGCTACCCAGCGTCTGAATTTAGCCCAAGCATTTAATCCTGTCGGACTTATTTTTGGATTAGTCGTGGCTCAGCAATTTGTGCTTAAAAATCTACAATCAGACGATATTACTGATTTTAGTGTTTTGGATGAAGCTTCAAAAATCTTAATCAAAACATCCGATTTATTAGTCATTCGAGATCCATACGTTGCTTTAGGCTTGTTAATTATTCTTGTTTTTGTATTGTTTGCAACTATCAAAATGCCACACTTTAAAGATCAAGAAGGGTTGCCTAGTATCAGAAATACCTTTTCAATATTATATAAAGACAGGAATTATGTATTAGGAGTTTTAGCACAATTTTTAAATGTAGGCGCGATGATTATGTGTTGGACATATATTTACCAATATGCAGAAGCTATTGAGATAAACAGTGTGAATACAAGCTATTATCAAATGTCAGCCTTTATATTATTCACCATTGGTCGTGCCATTGGGACCTATTTGTTACGATTTGTGAGTTCTGGTAAACTCTTAATGTATTTTTCGTTATTAGCAATGGTATTTGTCCTTGGGACCATTTTTATGACTGGCATTGAAGGACTTTACAGCCTTGTTGGTGTTTCGTTTTGTATGTCATTAATGTTCCCAACTATTTATGGGATTGCTCTTGAAAATTTAACAGAAGAACAATCTAAAATTGGGTCTGCAGGATTGGTTATGGCTATCGTAGGTAGCGCTTTATTACCAAAACTTCAAGGTCTAATTATTGATATTGGGGGAAGCGGTGTGAAAGACGTACTAATCTTAGGAGTCCCAGAAGTAAATATTTCGTTTGTACTTCCGCTTGCCTGTTTTTTTTATATTGCATGCTTTGGCTTTGGAGTTTTCAAAAACAAATTTATCTAAGCTATTTTAATTCATAAATTAAACTTTTTACAATTACAAAACAAGAATAAATATCATGATAAAAAACAAATCAAAAGCCTATTGGAAAGACAATATTAGATACTTATTTATTTTACTAATCGTCTGGTTCCTTGTCTCATTTGGTGCGGGAATAATTTTTAAAAATTTTCTTAATGAATTCAAATTTGGTGGATTCAAAATTGGATTTTGGTTTGCACAACAAGGGTCTATGTATGTGTTTGTTATATTGATTTTTATTTACGTCAGGCTAATGAATAAACTGGATAAAAAATATGGTTATGATAAATAATATTTTATTAGTTCAGGAGTTCCCCGTCCAGACTTGGACCTATATTTTAGTTGGTATTACTTTCACGCTTTACATAGGCATTGCGATATGGTCTAGAGCAGGCTCTACAAAAGAATTTTATGTTGCTGGTGGTGGTGTGTCTCCGCTTGCTAATGGTATGGCTACAGCAGCGGATTGGATGAGTGCTGCTTCTTTTATTTCCATGGCAGGAATAATTTCTTTTGCAGGCTATGATGGCGCCGTATATTTAATGGGTTGGACTGGAGGTTATGTTTTACTTGCTTTATTACTGGCCCCTTATTTAAGAAAATTTGGAAAATTTACGGTTCCCGATTTTATTGGTGATCGTTATTATTCCAATACAGCTCGTCTTGTAGGCGTTATATGTGCACTTTTAGTTTCTTTTACGTATGTAGCGGGTCAGATGCGAGGAGTAGGATTGGTGTTCTCACGATTTTTAGAAGTTGATATAAATACAGGTGTAATTATTGGAATGCTAATCGTATTGTTTTACGCTGTTTTGGGTGGGATGAAAGGCATCACCTATACACAAGTCGCTCAATATTGTGTCTTGATTTTTGCGTTTATGGTTCCTGCTATTTTTATATCAATTCAAATGACAGGCAATCCAATTCCACAATTAGGTTTTGGTAGTGAAGTAGCAGACGAATCAGGTACTTTCTTACTAGATAAGTTAGACGGTTTAAGTACCGATTTAGGGTTTACTGAATATACAGAAGGCACCAAGTCTTTGGTAGATGTATTTGCAATCACATTAGCTCTGATGGTAGGTACAGCAGGACTGCCGCATGTCATTGTGCGATTCTTTACTGTAAAACGGGTAAAAGATGCTCGTAAATCCGCTGGTATCGCTTTATTGCTTATTGTAGTTTTATATTCTACAGCGCCCGCAGTAGCGGCCTTTGCGCGAACAAATATGATTGAAACACTTTCTAATCAGCCGTACGATACAGCACCAGAATGGTTTAAAAAATGGGAAGCCACAGGGTTGATCACATTTGTAGATAAAAACAACGACGGCTTGATTCAGTATGTAGCAGATGAAAATCAAAATGAATTGGTCGTCGATAATGACATTATGGTTTTGGCAAATCCTGAAATTGCAGAATTACCTAACTGGGTAATTGCTTTGGTTGCAGCAGGCGCATTAGCAGCGGCATTGTCAACTGCAGCTGGATTGTTGTTAGTCATTTCTGCTTCAGTATCTCACGACTTAATTAAGAAAATAGTTAATCCAAAAATATCTGAAAAAAACGAATTAGTTGCAGCACGATTATCTTCAATAATAGCAGTATGTGTCGCAGGTTATTTTGGAATCAACCCTCCCGGGTTTGTTGCCGCAACGGTAGCTTTAGCGTTTGGTTTGGCAGCAGCGTCTTTTTTTCCAGCTATTATTTTAGGCATTTTTTATAAGCGAATGAACAAGCAAGGAGCTGTAGCTGGAATGATTGTTGGTATTTTAACCATGCTGTATTATATGCTTAAATATAAACTCGGGTTGTTTGATACGGCTATACCAAATAAAAGCGAGTGGTGGTTTGGTATATCACCCGAAGGTTTTGGGAGTGTAGCTATGTTATTAAATTTTATAGTTTCTATTACAATTATGAAGTTAACACCTGAACCTCCAAAAATTGTTCAAGAGATTGTTGAAAAGATTAGAATTCCAATTGGAGCAGGTGAACCAACCCATTAAATTAATTGACAATTTATTTACCTTTAATATACTTTTCGTGATAGTTCTTGGCAATTTCAAGGATAGTGATGGATTAAGAATTATAAACTAAATATTGTCAAGTCAGATAATAAGTTCGAACTTTTTTAAGTTTGGGTCACAGATTATCTCCAAGAATAATAATTTATTTTTGGAGATTTTTTTATCTTTAGTTTTTTAAATTAAACCATGAAAAAGACTTTAATAGTAATATCAATATTTCATTTATTTTCAATAAACAAAATTAGCGCTCAAAATAATGATGCCGCCCTGGCGGCTGTGGCAGGTGCTGTTGCAATTGGAAGTGCGATAGCTTCAATTGAAAATTTAAAAGAGCAAGTAGAGTTGTCTGCAACAGAATGGTTTCTTAGTAATAATGGAGATGTAGTAAACTTTAGGCTTAAAACTCTTGACATGAAAGGCAAGAAACTAAAAGATATGTCTTCAACATCTGTGATTACTTTTAAAATCCAAGAATTTGACCCTTTTAAACTGCCAAAAAGTTCAGATTCTTTTACTAAACTGGACGGAAAGAAATATGTACTATTAAGCTTTACAAGTTCAGGTTGGTTAAATGATAATGGTATTAATTTAGATCGCTTAAGATGGTTTATTATTGATGAGGAGAAGTGGATTGACATGATGGTTTCGTATGTAAAAGCTGCCTCCGGTAAAAATGATAAAGACCTGATTGAAAACACTTTGAGATCTGGAAAAATTGTAAATCTTGGCGTCAAGGTTAAATCAAAAAACGTTATACCATTTTATAAAATAGGTTCAGACATGTATTTAACTATTGATTATGATGAAAACATGAAATTTATATACAATGAAAAGTCATTTGGAATTTACTTGAAAGAAACCAAAGATTTAGTCCAGATGAGTAGAAATGTAGTTATAGATATACATAAGTTTTTCTTTAACGATTAGTGCATAAATTTAGTTGATTAATAATTTTTTTAATAAATTTTAAACTTCAATTTTAGAACTAACTTTATACTACCTAAAAAGTTCGAACTTTTGTAAGTTTGGGTCACTAAACCGGAGAATTGATTCACAGGAATTGGTTCTCCTTTTTTATAGTCCACTTGCACCCAAAGATAGATCCCGTAGCAAAAACTTAAAAACTTAAATTAATACCTCTAATTAAGTAAGACATTATTTTTGTGTCAAAAAAAGTATTAAATTTATAAAAAACATAATATGTATTATTTGAAGAGATTTGTTGCTTCTATTATTGATAGTTTTTTTATTGGAATAATTGCCTCCATTTTTTTATTTGTTACAAATGCAGATACCTCTAATGCCAATATAATAGCATCTTTTGGTGAAATGTCTTTGATTTCCATTCCTGTTTTAGGTTGGTTTATTGGGATTTTTTATTTTGGTTTTATGGAATCAAGTTCACTTCAAGCGAGTATTGGGAAAATGGTTATGTCGCTTAAAGTAGTAAATGAAAGTGGAAACAAAATTTCTACTGGAAAATCATTATTAAGAAATTTAAATAAATTACTTTCTTATTTACCATTTCTTGCTGGTTTCATTTTAATTTTTGTCAGAAAAGATAATCAAGCACTTCACGACTGGTTTATTGATGTGATAGTTGTAGATAATTAATCTTGTCATAACTTGATTATTCAAGAGATAGTATATTAAAATCCTCCAAAAAGTTCGAACATTCGTAAGTTTGGGTCACAAGAAGGGAATTGCTTAAATGCAGTTCTCTTTTTTTATACTTCACATGCACCTACACGTACACCTTATGTATTTTTTTGTACATTTGGGTATGGTCATAACGCTAAAATTAATTTAAAAATTTCATTAATGATATTACATAAACTAAGAATTTCCTTTTTGTTTTTAATTTGCCTAG
>MDTC01178829.1_pt1 | contig 15122 bp, 13 predicted proteins | sample 811181 | NCBI WGS metagenome assembly MDTC01 (sample SAMN05326644, study PRJNA326480) | marine metagenome | isolation source: seawater | place: Pacific Ocean: North | collected 2011 | reverse complement strand
TTTAAAAAAAAAAAAACTAAAAATAAAGAATTTTTAGTAGCAACTCCTGTATTTAATTATGATATATCAGATAATGTAATATTTAATGATTTACCTCCTAGTTATACTCCTTTAATAAAATAAATAAGTTATTCTTGCTTAAAATATTGATTGAATAATGTATTAGAGAATTGATTTAATTCTTGATATGTAGTTTCATTATAAAATGCTGAACGTTTATACATTTCTTTAATATGAATTATTTGAGATATATTACTAGATAAACCACAAGTTAAATTTTTCTTACGATTTTCAATTAATATTGGACTATATTTATTAAATAATCTGTATTTACTAATTATTTCATCACGATTATTCAATAAATAACCTATATAGTTAAAATATCCATCAGATACTATCAGTTCACAAACATCTAAATAAATTTTAATTTTTAATTCAATAATCTTATTTATCTTTAATTTAAATCTAGAATAATAATGTGGTTGTCTGATATAGTAAATAATATGTTTTTGTATATCTTCGGGTAAATTTATATATAATTTTTTTAGTTTTTCTCTATTTCGATAACCTCTAAAAGTTTTTTGAATTTTGATAACATTTTTTGGAAACAAATATTGATTTAAATCTTGCATCATTTATTATGTTTAATATTATTTATTAAATATAATAATATAAATTATAAATTTATTTTTATCAATTTTATATTTATTTTTATTTTTAAATAGACATATCTTCAGGATTATCTAAATTATCTTGATTATCAGGATTATGTTGATAATTTATAACAAACATTAATTGGGCTGGATGAAGTTGATTAATATAATCAATTACAACTTTTTTATCTACTTTTTTACCTTCAGGTTTTAAATTTGTTTTAAATATTTCATGTAATTTAAATAAATGATTTTTATATTGAAATGGATATTCACGCAGCGGTTTTTCTTTTTTAATAAAACAATCAATATAATATTTAAATAAATTATTAGTATATTCAAAAACAATTAGCTTAAATTTATTAAATATTACACTATGTTCTGGATAATAATATAAAAATTCTTTTACACGGTTTTGTTGTTTTAATGCTAAATAATTAAATTGTAATTTTGGTTGATTACCTCTTAGTTTACGAACAAATTCATAATTATTATTTCTAATTTTTGTGCGAATACCCTCATTATTATAAATCATACAACCATTACATTCAAATGGAGTTTGTTGACCATTATAATATTGTTCTGCTATTTTAAAATCGTTTAATGGATATCTATTGACAAATCTTACATTAGTATTCATAAAAATATAGGGTGGATTATTGACTAAATCATTTAAATTAATTTCATTGATAATTACTTTATTTAAATTTTCTTGATCTAAACAATTATTTAATGGATGAATAATTTCATAAACTTTTACTAAATAAATTAACATATTTGTTATAGGAGTAACAATACGATTAAGTGGATGCTGTAGAACAAAACTATAACAATATTTTTTATCTAATGTATTTAAATCAAAATTATTCATTTGACAAGCTTCAAAAAACATTGATCTAAATGTTAAATTTTTAAAATTTTCATTATTTTGAAATTCATTGAAATATTGATAATTTTTAACATCATTGAAAAATAAGATTTTTCCACCAACACTTGATCGTGTTGCAATTTCCCAACAATTATTTAGATTATCATAAAAAACATTTATCATTGTACCATCAATAAAATCTTCAACCCAACATTCTAGACTATTATTACTTGCTTTAAAAAAATCATAATTACAAGATTTTTCAGGAGCATAACATACTACTTTGTTATTTTTAATAATAACTGATCTAAATTTAGACATTATTTTGTAATAATCATAATCTTCTTTTTCACATTGTTTGAGTTTTTCTTTATTGTATTTAATTATTTGGTATATTGCATTATTAAAAGTATATTTTTTAACAGAAAAATTTTCATTATTATTATTATTTAACACATGGTTAATATTAAGTTCAATATTTGTCATCTATTTTATTATCTATATAAATTTAAAAATAGTCTTTAATTATTTTTTAAATATAATATAATAAAATAGATGACAAATATTTAAAATAACTATTTCAAAGTTAAATAATATTAAAATAATATTAATTTCTACTATAAATATAAGATTAAATGAGTAAAATAAATAGCGATAAACAATTAGATGTAATAGAAGAATCTCAGGAATCTCTATATCAAGAAAATGATTTGCAAATAAAATTACAATTAGGGGATATAATTAAATTTGATGCACCAAGTAATGAAGAGTTAAATGATAAAATCTTCTTTATTAAATTTATTAATACAAAAAAAATAGTTTTTGTAAATAATGAAAAAACAATTAATATTGATATTTCAGATGATGGTAAATTATTAGAAGAATCTATAATAAATATATTATTATTAAATAGACATGAAAGTCCTAGTTTTGTAGTACAAAACAATTTAGAAATGGGTAAATTACTTTCTATTTATTTTAGAGGAGAAATAGCAATAGTAGTAAATGGTGTAATAACAAGTATTGAAAATGATATGATAGAAATAACAACAATACCAAATAATGAATTATTATATATAGATTTTGAATATTCTGGTATTCCTGAAAAACTTAATATAGAAAAAATAGTAGTTAAAGATAAAATAGATGAATCTAAAAAATTATTAGACTCACTTGTTGAAACAAAAGATATAAACCAAGGTATATTAGATGAAGATGATTCAGATAAATTACAAGAAGGTGATTTTATTTTAGATGATAAATATGAGTTAGATAATGATTTAAAAGCATATGATACAAAAGAAATTTTAGATGAAATTGTATTAGATACATTAGATATAGGTACTCAACTAGATGAAATAGAACATGAAATTAATGTTCCAGAAAATGAAATAAGATATAGTTTAGACAAGCAATTAAATGATTATTTAGATGTTTTAATTAATAAATTTTTACCCGAAGAACGTACCGATGATGTTGTAAATCAAATCAATATGGAACTGAATAGATATAAACAGCTAAGAACAATTTATTCAAAATTAGATGATAAACAAAATATTGAAATGGTTCCTATTAAAAGTGATTATTATAAACCATTAAAAGATTTATTAAAAAATTTAAATAAAAAATTATATTGGGTATTACCGGTTTCATCTAATGTTAGAAAAATTATAATTAATAATGATGAAATAGATGAAGAGCAAGATAGTGTTATAATTGAAACTGTAAAAGATTATTTTGAATCTTTAGATGATATTATAATGAAATGGTCAACAAATACATCAAAAGAAAAAATAAATTCGTATAAAGATTATATATCAAATTTATTACAAATATTAGATAATAATATTGTGGCAAGTGATGAAAAATTAAAAGTTAATTCACAAATAAATGTGGTTAATAATGTTTTAGATGATTTCTATACATATGCAGTAAAAGATGATACTATAAAAAAATCTCGTTTTGTTTTTGATGTTTTTAATGAAGCAATGAATATGCTTGAATCATATTATTTTGAAAATAAGAAATTATATAAATTTAAACGACTAGTAGAAGCCGATTTTTTATCTGTAATTTCTTTTATAACTTTACCACTTCCTATTTTTAATTTTTCAAAAATTAATCATGATTATACTAGTATTTATGATAAAGCAAATTTAAATTATAAATTTTTAAATTATTCTAAATTTTTGAATAATACAACAAATATAAATTCTTTTAAATTAATGGATGATAGTAATGCAGATAAATTTAAGGAATCTGATGAAACAATAAATCAAGATGATATAGTGAAAGCGATAAATAATTATGAGTTAAATAATTATAATGATAAAAGTTATTTAGAAAAAATAGATGATTTATTGGAATCATTTATTTCAACAAAAAAAGTTTTTATTGAAAAATATAATAAATTACAACTAGAATTAGATTCTAATCATAATCATTATACATTAAATAAGATATTATACAATATTCAACCATATAATATAGATTTATATAATATAAATTATCGTGATTATTTATCAATAAGTAATATTTTAAATGAAAACATAAAACAATATAAAACAAATCAGAAAAATTTATTAAGTGAATTAACTAAAATAGTTGATCAATTAAATAGTCAACATAAAGAAAAAAAGAGTGATGATAAATATAAATTAGATTTATTGAATGATCAGTTAAATCAAGATTTATTAACATATTATAAAATAGATGAAACAAATATTTGTAATAATGAAGAATTATTAAGTTGTTTTATAAAAATTGATGGTGCTACTTTTTTAATGGATTCTGTCAATAAACATATTATGGATTTATTAGTAGGAAATTTGTTAGATAATTTTATTAAAAATCATCAAGAAGCATCACAAGAATTAATAGAATCTCAAGAAAATGAACTTAATAAAAAATGCAAAACATATTTTCTAAGTAAAAAATATAATAATCAACAAGAAATAGATAATGATAATGATAAACTAATTTATTTTGATTCTATTTATGATACAACCTTTTATAGCTTAATCAATAAATTCAAAACAGAATCAGAAACCATGGATCAATTAGAATTTGTTGAATTTTTAACACCTAAAATACAAGAAATGTTGAGTTTATCTAATGAAGATGCAAAACGAGAAGCAATAGCTATAGTTAATCAAAAGAGGGAAGTTCAAGACAATGATTATGGTTTATATCAAGATAAAGAAACAGGTAAAAATATTATTTTAATAAGAAGAGATAATAAATGGGTAATAGATGAAAAATTTACAGATCAATTTATGATTAATTCAAATAAAATAATATGTGATTTTGATAAAGATTGTATTTCCGAAGATGATAAATGTTTAAATCTTGAAACTAAAAAACTAAAAGATACAAAACAAGATATAGATAATATAATTAAGAATTTTAACAGTAAATATGATTTAAGTATAGAAGAATTAAAAGGCAAAATAAATGATAAATATGATAGATCATTAAAATACTTAGATGCTTTATTTAAAATAAAAGAGAAACAAGAAAAGAAACATAATCAAATATTATTAAAATATGATGAAGTTTATGATGATAATAAATATCAATCTCCATACTCTAAATTATGTGATGAAATATTAGGTATAAAAGATTTCACATTAAGACAAACCAGTATTAAAAAATTTTGTCTTTTATATACTCGTGAAGCAATTAAAGAAGAAAATAGTCATTGGTTATATTGTATTGTTACAGGTTTAAAATTAATACCATTGTTTTTATTAAAATTGGCTAATAGTTTTTTAAATCGAGAAGATTATTTATTACAATTAGATACAATATGTGCAGATCAAGGAACAATTAGTGATGATAATAATTATTGGGTTGATAAACATAGTGGATATATAATTAAACGTATAGATTTTAATACAGAAGAAGGTTTTGATGAAAAAGGATATACATTACAAACAAGATCATTGATTGAAAGTGAATATGATGTAAAAGATGATCAAAATGATATATCAAATGATTCGACAACAAAAATGATAAAAAATATAATAAAAACAATGATACGTGTCATGGCAATAACTTTAAATGAAAATCAAGAATTTATTATAAATAATGTAATTTTATTACTAAAGACAAGTTTAGTATCTGAGAGTGATTATAAAAAAATGATGGAAAAAAAGAAGGATGATAAAGCAAAACAAAAAGTATCATATGAAGATTATGTAAATACAACATTATTATTTTTAACATTAGCATTTTTAATTTTAGTTATACAAGTAAATATACCATCAGTAAAAACAAGAAAAACATTTCCAACATGTAAAAAATCTTTTTCTGGTTATCCATTGGATGGAGAACAAGATAAAACTACAATAAATTATATAGCATGTATAGTAAATAAAATAAAAAAAAACATTAAACCATGGAATACAGTATTAAAATTGTCTGAAAGTTCAATAGCAAAAAAATTAGAGAGTATTATACAGAAGTATATAATTAATGATAAAAAATCAATTGAATTAATGAATAAAAAGAAAGAATATCTATTATATGCCAAAGATGAAGAAATACCAGAATCTGTTTCATTAAATATGTGGTCTACTTTTATGCCAAGTTTACAAGATATTAAAATAGCGGAAGTAGAATTAACACCAATAAGTGATGGTTTTCAAAAAATATTATTTGAAACTTTTACACAAGGTAAAAAAAATACAATTGAAGAAATGATTAATTCTAAAATTATTTATTTAGCTAACTCAATAATAGAATCAATACAAAATGTAGTAAAAAAAAATGTTTTATTATTAGAAAATTCAAATGGAGAACCATTTTTACAAAATGCTTGTTGTAATGATGAAAATAATACTATTAATTTTTTTCATAAAAATGATAAATCTATAATTGAAAAAAATAATTTGTCTAATTATTACAGATCATTATTGACTAGTATTAATTTACTTAAATCAGCTAGTGTAATTTATCATCCAATATCTACAAAGAAAATAATATTAAAATCAATAAATGATTATGATTATAATGAAACAACTATTTATCGTGCTTTTATTGTTTTTTGTAATTTTAATAATTTATTACCAATAGATGAAAATTTGAAAGAAATATGTTTAGATAAACCTGAAAATTATGATGAAAATTTAAATTTATCTGAAACGATAGAAAGTTTAAAATCACAAGGTAAAATTTATAATAAAGATTTATTTTTACAATTAATTACATTAGTAAATAGAAAAAATATAGTTAATTTTTCTTTAGATAATACTGTAGTTAATAATATAGAATTGTTAAGAGAAATAATAGAAGATTATCATGATAAAACAGATATGCTATTGGATAGTAATTTTTTTGATAAAATAAATGAATTATTAGATACATATGAAATAACAAAAAAAGAAAAAGAAGATAAACCTATAAAGAATTATTTAGGCCAATCTATTGCCTTAATGAAAAAAAAAATTATTGAATATATAAAAAAACTTCCATCATTTAATGAAAAAGAATCTACGGAATTTATTGAATCTTTAGAATTTAATTTAGATTTAAATAATTTAGATTTTTATAAAAATTATATTTTTAAATTTTTGTATGTGTTTCCATACATAGTATTAAATAAATCTATAAATTATGGTGCTATTCCTAAACATTGGGATTTATCAGAAAAGCACATTCAAGATATCTTCAATATTACAGAAAAATATTATAACAATTTTATGGCAATGAATGCTCCAGAAGAATTTAAATTAGTTTTAAGTATTGTTCAGTCTAAATGTAAAATAATAATTGATATTATCAATGTTTTAGTTTATAATGAACCTATTAAATTAGAAGAAGGGAATGTCATTCAAAGTATTTTTGATGAGAGACTTATTAAATTGATTTACAATTATTTTATTTATTCAATAATTATAGAATTTATAAGTTATGAATCAGATGAAGAATTTCAGAGAGAAATTTTGAACTATGAAGGTGATGATAAATTAGAAAATTTACAAAAAACTATAAATAATTATTTATTTTACTTTATGACAACAATGAAAAAACATAGTCAATTAGTAGATAATAGTTATAAAAAATTAAAAGAAAAGATTTCATATGCAAAAGAAAAAGAAAAAGATCTTATAACAGAATATTTACAAGATTTAACAGATGAAGAAAGAGAAATTGAAAATATTTTTAAACAAAATAAATTAGAAAAATGGAGTAAAGGTTTACAAAAAGGTTTAACACAATATGTTAAAGAAAATTATGATGAAGAAAGACTTGAATTAGAAAAACAGGCTTTAAAAGAAAAAAAACTAGATAAAAATAGCGAGGTTACAGATATGAATCGAGAATTATATGATTTAGATATGGTAGAACAAGAGACACTAGATAAAATTATAGAAAAAGAAGAGTATGATATGAATGGTATTCCAGATGATGATGATATGGATGGCAGTGATTATGAGTATGATTAAATTATAATTAATTAAATTATAATTAATTAAATTATAATTAATTAAATTATAATTAATATTATATTTATTTTATATAATATTAATTATGTTACGTCAATTTATATTAAAGAATATTAATTTAGTCGCAATAGTTTTATTTTTAGTGTTTTTTATTGTAATTATAGTAACTAAACCCGGTTTTATTTTTGATAGGTATGGAAAACCCAGAGAATTTGGTTTAGGATATAAAAATAAAACTATTATACCTATTTGGTTAATTGTAATATTTTTAGCAATATTATCATATTTAATAGTACTGTTTTATTTAAATTACAAAAAATTTGTTTTTTAATTTTTGTTTAGTTTTTTATTTTAAATATCCATTAATTCTTCATATTCTCTTTTTGCTTCTTCAACTGTTTTATTACAAGTTAGATTTATAATAAAACTATAACTAATTGAAGAAATTAAAATACCAGCAAGTATATACCAAAACAGTTTACCTATAATATGTTTTAGTGTTACTAATTTATAAATTTCTAAAATAGGCTTATTATTAAGACGAGAGCCTGTATTTGCTATATTTTCACCAGATATAATTTTTACATTTATTAATTGATTTATAAAATCTTTAAATTCTTCTGGCTTTTCATCAAATTGATTTATAAATTTAGATTTATTACTTTTAATATTAGCAATAGCCTTAACTAAATTAGGATCATCATCCTTTATTTTTAATAAGTCTTCTAATTTTGATTCTACACCTAATAATGTTACTGCAATATATCCAATTGTATTTGAAAATGGTGTTACCCATCCTGGAAATATTTCAAGTAAAAAATATAATAAAACAAAAATAAGTAACCAAGGTAATAAAGTTATAAATAAAATATTTAACCAGTCTATTTCTCGAGATCCACACATTGCTTTAGAAATATTAGTATTTATAAAATATGTACCAACAATTAATACTAAAATATAAACACCATTAATAGTCATATTGTTAGAAGCTGAATTAATTGCATCTAGTGTTGCAGCAGTTTCTTTAGAAAATAGTTGAATTGCAGTATAAACTAGATAAATAATAGAAATAACTAAAAAATATACTAATACACCACTTGGATTAGGTAAATCTTCTTCAGCCATAGTAATTATATTTATATGTATAAATTATTTTAAAAAAAAATATGTATAATATTAATATTACAATTTAAAATATGAATATTGATTTAGAGAAGTTTACGTTTAATAAGACAAAATCAGAAAATTTAGAAAATAAACCACGATTAGTAGATAATAGTAGTAAATATTTTTTTAATGGAATATTAAGAGAGTGTAATAAATTTAAACAAAGGAATTTCAATCTTTATTATAATTTATCACTTTTTATTTTGTTTATTATTATTTTGGGTTGTATTTTATTTTTTAGATATAAAGGTAATTTAACAAAAAAACAATTATCTGCTAAACAAAGTAAAGATAATAATTATATTATGTCTAAATTAATTTATTATAATAGACAAAATATAGACAATCAACAAAGAATAAATAATAATTTAATAACAAATTTACCAGATTATGGTAATCATCCTGAAGCGAATTTATTACATAAAAAAGTTTATTTCAATTAATTAAGATATTAAATTAAGATATTATATTTTTTAATTATAAGTATAAAAATGTTTTCAAGAAATCAATTAGATGAAGAAAAAAAAAAAGCTTACTATGAAAAACTTTATAAATATTATAATTTAAAAAAAAAATATGATGATCATAAACGTAGCATGATAAATAAAATTATAAATACAGAACAAGATATTTATTTAAAAAAACAATTATATTCTAAATTACAATTTAAATGTGTTAATTGTGGAAAAGTTGGAGGAACTATTTTTAATGAATCTAATCAGAAATTAAGAGCGGTTTGTGGTAATTCAACAGATCCATGTGATTTAAATATATCAATAGAAAAAAAGCAAGTAGATTTAGTACCTAAATTAGTAGAAACTAGTTTGACAAATATTAATAATAAAAAGAGAGAAATGATAAAAATGAAATTAGATTTTTTATTTAATTATATTTCAGAAGAAGAAGCAGTTAGTAATTTTGATAATATTAAAGAAGAGTTAAATAATTTGCAAGAATCTTATTTAGATTTATATAAAATTTTGAAAGATAAAACAGATAATTTAGAAATTAATAAATTAATAGATGAAAAAATATTAGAAAATGAAAAATTAAAATTAGAATACCGAGAGATAATTGATTTATATAAATCTACCAAAGAAAAAATTTATATAAAAGAAGCGGTTGATTTATATCAATCAAAAATACGAGTTTTAGATAAGGCGATATTAGATTTAAATTATAATATTAAATTTGTTGATGTTAATGAAGATGGAAAAAAATTGGTTGAAAAAAGATACGATATAGATGATATAGAATTGTTTGTAAATTAGGAATTATTTGATATCTTTATAAATTATAATGAATAATTATTATATATGGCAAAAAAATTAAATTTTTCTATTTTATCTTTATTTAGTGCAATAAATATAACAGTTTTCTTAGCAGCATTTCTTTTAGGATTAGTTTTTATTTATTTTTTTGATGATAAAAAAACTATTACTGTTTATCCAACTCCTCATAATTTAGATACAATTGAATTTAAAGATAAAGCAGATAATTGTTACTCATATGATATTGTTGAAACAAAATGTCCTGATGAAAAAAATTTAATTGAAACTTTACCAATTGTATAGCTTAAATTTATTATATATTAATATTAATATTAATATATAATAATAAATGATAAGTAATGTTATAAATAACATTTTACATACAAGTTTAGGAAGATTAATTTTATCAGTAATATTAGGCTTAGGATTAGCTACTTTTTTTAGACAAATATGTCATAATAAAGATTGTTTTCGTTTTATTGGACCAGAACATAATAGTTTAAGAGATAAAATTTTTTCTTTTGATGAAGAAAATAGTAAATGTTATTTATTTAAAGAAAAATTAGTTAAATGTGGAGAGAAAGCAAAAACTATAGAATTTGCGTAAATAATAATATTAATATTTAATTTAGTATTTATATTAATATTATTATGGAAACTCAAACAACATCTTTATCTCAATTACCAAATTATCAAAATAATACAAATAATCAATTTGTACAACAACAACAACCACCACAACAACAAAATAATATAATTTTAAAAACAAATGAAATTATAAATGAATCCACAAATCAATTACCTAATCCACAACCACAATTACAACAACCAATACAACAACAACAAGTAAATTCAATACAAAATGATAATCCTAATTATAATGAATTAGTAAATCAATTACAGCAAGCAAGTAGGAGTGGTGCAACTGAATTACCAAGTAGAGATATACCCATGGATCAACAACAAGTAAAGAATGATGTAGAAGTGAAACCAAATTATATACCAGAACCTAAATATCAAGAAGATTATATTAAAAATCAAGAGACACCTGAAAATTTAATTAATCAAAATAATCAAGAAATTTTAAATAATGATAGATTAAATTATTTAATAAATGAAATACAAATTCCATTAATTATTAGTTTATTATATTTTTTATTTCAATTACCAATTATTAGAAAATATAGTCAAAAATTTGTTCCTATGTTATACAAAACAGATGGAAATTTAAACTTATATGGACATTTAGCTAATAGTCTTTTATTTGGAAGTGTTTTTTATATAATATTTAAAGCTATAACAAGTTATATTTAAAATTATATTTAAAATTATATTTTATTAATTGAAATATTAGCTTCAATAGCTAATTTTTCAACTAATTTATCATTATTATAATCATTAATATAATTAATTTGACAAATTCCACACGAAACCATTAACTTCATACAATTAAAACATGGATAATGTGTTATATAAGCAACACAATTATTACATGACACACCTCTTTTTGCACAATCAGTAATTGTATTTTGTTCTGCATGTATAGTTGCAATATTATGATTATCTTTAATAATTGGTTCATGTTGTAATCCTGCAATATACCCATTATAACCTTGGGCTATTATACGATTATCTTTTACAAATAAACATCCAACATTTAATCTAGGACATGAAGATCTTGTAGATGTTAGTACAACTAATTCTTTAAAATATTCATCCCATGAAGGTCTTGAATTTGTCATAATTATTTATTATTTATTATTTATTATTTATTATTTATTATTATATTATTTATTATTAAATAAAATAATATATAATATAATTAATTAAATATGAATATTAATATTAATATTAATGAACAGCCAGGACGATTATTAGGTATTTTTTTAATAGGACCATATTTAATATATTCGGGATTTATTTATGAAGATATTTTTCTTAAATTAATAGGAATAATATTTATAATTTATGAAATTTTTTGGGTTTTATTATATAAACCTAAATTTGTAAATTTAAATACAAAAAAAATATTTAAGGAGTAGGAATAAATTCCCATTCTAATTCATCACATATTTTTTTCCAAATTTGATCTTGTTCGATTCTTTTTTCTCTATCTTTTAACATAGGAAAATATGGTAAAAATTTTTTTTCATTTAATAATTCACATAATTTATAAAGAGTAAAATAATAATTTAAAAAATTAACACGTTCTTTGGGACAATATTTTGAATACGGTTTTTGTATTTCAATAAATAAATTGCATAATGTTTCTTCTAATTCAGAACTCATTACAGGTGGTTTAATTCCTAATTTATCTTTGATAAAAGGAATATGTTCATAATATTTATTGTAACCAAGATTTTTTAAAATTTCTTTAGTTTTTTTATTTGTTAGATCTTTTACTTCAATTCGTTCTTTTTTGATTTGATGTTTTATATTATCTAATACATATTCTGGTATATTAGTACTTTCTTTGGCTTGAAACTGTGCTAATATTTCTCTCAGGTGATTAATTCTTTTATAAGCATAAAAACATAGTTCTTTAGGAGGTTCTTTATATGAAGGTTTATCATTTTCTATTAGATATTTACTAGAAATAGAACATTTATTACATATGCATAGTCCTTCACTTTCAACATAAATTATTTCACCTATTTTACAGTTTTTACATTTATCATTTTGATAAATATATTTTGAAAAATTAATATAATTATTATCAATATTATGAAAATACCTGTCTATAACATCTTTATTATCAAATGAATTAAAATAATCAAAAGTATAGTCATCAAAATCTTCTTGATATTCTAAATTATTATCATTATCATTATCATTAGTATTATCATTAGTATTATCATTAGTATTATCATTAGTATTATCATTAGTATTATCATTATCATTTATATTAGTTTTGATTTGAATATTAAATAATGAATTAATTATATTTTTTTTACTATCATTTACATTTATATTATTTATAGTTTGTTCTATATTATTTTCATCTAGGTCTTCATTATTAATATTTTTTTTTTTTTCAAAATAATAAAATAAATATTTAGCATTTTCTAAAAAATAGTCATTTTTATCTTTTTCTAATGATAATATTTTATTTTGTAAAATTTTAATTTTATCTTCAATTATTTCATTTGACAGTTTTTTTTTATTTTTTGATAATAGTTTTTCCAGTTTTTGAATTTCTTGTCGGTATTTAGGAATTACTACATTTTCATCATTTGTATATTTTTTTATTAATTCATTATGTTTATTGTCTAATGTAATAGATGATGTTTTGAACATATCTTTTTTCATAACGATTTTATAAAATATTTATTGAAATAAAATTTAAATTTTATTTTAGAGAAATTATTTAAAATTAAATTTAGTTTTAATTAAATTAATTAATTTAATTAAAATTAAAAATTTTTTTTCTTTATAGATATTATAAAAAATGGCTGGTGGACTTATGCAATTAGTTGCCTACGGGGCGCAGGACGTATATTTAACTGGTAATCCTCAGATTACCTTCTGGAAAGTTACATACCGTCGTCACACTAACTTCGCGATGGAATCAATTGAACAAACTTTCAATGGCCAGGCCGATTTTGGTCGCCGTGTTACATGTACCATTTCGCGTAATGGTGACTTAGCTTACCGTACATATTTACAGATTACATTACCTGAAATTAATCAATCTCTTGCTGCTACTACTGGTGGTTCTGTTTTCGCTAGATGGTTAGACTTCCCAGGTGAACAGTTAATATCGCAGGTTGAAGTTGAAATTGGTGGCCAGCGTATTGATCGCCAGTATGGTGACTGGATGCATATCTGGAATCAGTTAACCCTATCGAAAGAACAGGAACGTGGTTATTACAAAATGATTGGTAATACCACTCAGTTAACATACATATGTGATCCCACATTTGCTGATGTTGATGGTCCTTGCTCGGCCGATGGTGTTCGTCAGGTATGTGCTCCTCGCAATGCTTTACCTGAAACAACATTATACGTTCCTTTACAGTTCTGGTATTGCCGTAACCCTGGTTTAGCTTTACCTTTAATTGCACTCCAATACCACGAAGTTAAAATCAATATCGATATCCGCAATATTGAAGAATGCTTATGGGCGGTCAGTGAATACACTGGCAATGGTACAAAAGTTGACAATGCTTACAAACAGTCATTAGCGGCTGCGTCGTTATTTGTTGACTACATTTTCTTAGACACTGATGAACGTCGTCGTATGGCGCAGAATCCACATGAATACTTAATTGAACAGTTACAGTTCACTGGTGATGAATCGGTTGGTTCTTCATCTAATAAAATCAAATTAAATTTAAATCATCCTTGCAAAGAATTAATCTGGGTTGTTCAGCCAGATGCTAATGTAGATTACTGTGCGTCGCTTCAGTCGGGCACAGCTTTAAATAATTTATTAGGTGCTCAGCCTTTTAATTACACCGATGCGTATGATGCATTACCCAATGCTGTTCATGCGTTTGGTGGCAAAGATACTATTTCTACAGCTTCGGGTGGTTTCATCAATTCAACTGGTTATTTTGATGATCCATTTGCGACAGGCACACCTGAGTCGCCTTCTGGAGGTGATAATGCTCAAGGATCGCAACTATCTGATGCGGGTGTTTTCGTTTTATCGGAAACTGCGTTAGACATGCACTGCTGGGGTGAAAATCCAGTTGTTGTTGCTAAATTACAG
>MDTC01270242.1_pt1 | contig 15123 bp, 14 predicted proteins | sample 811181 | NCBI WGS metagenome assembly MDTC01 (sample SAMN05326644, study PRJNA326480) | marine metagenome | isolation source: seawater | place: Pacific Ocean: North | collected 2011 | reverse complement strand
TATGGTTGATGATTCTGAATTTTAAATATCTATTTAATAATAAATGATAAATACAAAAAATTTAATTAAATATATAATCCTTTTAACAGTTGTAACAATATCAACATACTATATCCCGAATTGCTCTATAATGAATGAACATGCGATTTTTATAGGATTATTAGCCGCAACAACCTTCGCAATATTAGATAGATATATCCCCCATGTTGTTCTTGTTGAAAAAAAAGAATTATACTAAATACTTGGAATATACTCCCATTGTAGACTTCCACATATCTTTTCCCATATCTGATCCTGTTGCTGTAATTTTTCACGACTTTTTAATAAAGGAAAATATACAAGTAAATCATCCAATTCTAATAATTCACAGAATTTATGCAATACATAAGAATAAGATAAAAAATTCTTTCGTTCGATTGGACAATGTGTCATAAAAGGTGTTTGGATTTCTTTAAACATCATTCGCAATTGTTCTTCATAATGTCTTGTTAAAATTGGTGCTTTTTGACCATTTAATATATTTATAATATGTGGTATATGTTCATAATATTTATTAAATTTTAATTTTTTTAGAATTTCTCTAACATTTTTATAAGATAAATCCTTAATATTAATAAATTTATTCTTCTTTAATTCATCTAATATACCTTTATAAACTTCTTCAGGTATATCAGTTGTTTCTTTTGCTTGAAATTGAGCCAACCATTCATTAAAATGATTTATTCTTTTATAAGCAAAATAAGATGATTCGCGAGGAGGATCTTTATATGAAACTTTTTCTGAATTAATAATAATTACTTGCGTAAATCCACATTCTTCACAAATAAGTTTACTATCTATATTCTTAAGGATTAATACTCCACTACATACTGGACATTGTTCGATATTTTTATTACTTGATGTATTTAATATTGTATCGTCTATTATAGACATATATTCATTCACTATATCATTATTTTGTTCCGGTTCTTCCTTCTTTTTATTCATAAAATCTAATACAGTAATTTCTTTATTTTCTTTAACTACTTCATTCTTTTGATCATAATACTCATTTAATAATAATGACGTATCAAGATAATAATCTACTTCATTTTTAGGATCATATTTTAAATTATTTAATTCCAACTCATGTATCTTATGCAATTTACTTTCATCTGGATCATCGCGATATTCTTTTTTTAGTTGATTAATTTCATCTATAGTTTCTTTGTACTTGCCTTTATTGTCTTTAAATTCATTTATCTTATTATTATGAATAGCATCGATAGTTACTCGAGTATCCGCTACTATCCTCTTTAATGGTTTATCCTTAAAAGACATTAATGTTTGTTTGTTATTATCAATATTTTCTTTAAGTATTTATCATTTATAAGTGTTAGAACATAATATAAAGATTAGAATAAATAATATATTATAATAAATGAAAAGTGAAAGACTATCGTGGGATAACTATTTTTCTAAAATAGTAAATGTTACTTCTGAAAGATCCCCATGCGAAAGACTTCAAGTTGGATGCCTTCTTGTAAAAGATAATCGAATTATTTCACAAGGTTATAATGGCTTCTTACCAGGATGTCCCCATACATCAATAGTTAGAGATAATCACGAACAAGCTACCCTTCACGCAGAACAAAATGCGTTAATTGATTGTGCGAAAAGAGGTGTTACTTGTAATGGGTCCACTGTTTATGTCACACATTATCCATGTATTATCTGTTGTCGCTTACTATTAGCATCAGGGGTTAAAGATATTAAATATTTAAATGATTACAAAAATGATGATTTAGTAAACCATTTCTGCAAAGAATGCAATGTTCCCATTACCAAATTAATTGAATATAAAGATGATAAGAAAGAATATCCAAAATATTATGAAAATTATAAATTTAATTATGTTCCATTTCTATGCGCATCATTAAGTTTCTTAGCAATCCTAATATCTAAATTTTATAATAATAATCATTCGGATTCATGTGAAGTTCCCTTTGGAGGACAACAATCAGATTATTATGAATTTAGAAGATAAAATTAATTAAAGAAAATATTATATATATATATTAAATAAATAAATGATTGATTTTGATTATTATAAAAATTATAAAGGTCCTCACCTTATATTAGCACAAATATGGATAAATGAAGACAAAAAAGAAGATATTACAGATTATATTAAAACTTTTTATGGAGAAGAAAATAATTGGAAAGGTAAATTATATACTTATAAAGACATATTCCCCGATAAAGACAGTAAATATAAATTTTATGTCGAATTCTTATCTAATAATGGAAGGAAACATTGGTTCCATGGATTTGTTGGTGAACAAAATCAATTTTTTAATCCTCCATTACACACCCCAATGAATCAACAAGAATAAAAATAAACTACTATATTATTATATGGAAAATACAATTCTTAAACTTGGTCTTTTTATTGCGACTCTTTTTACTATTGATTATCTAATGACAAATAATCAAAAAACTTATATCTCACATTCAAAAATTAATGGTAACGGTCTCTTCGCATCAAAAGAATTTAAAAAAGGTGATATACTTATTGACGATCTATTTAAAAATAAACCTAAAAATGAAAAATTATATGATCCAATATCATACGATAAATTTCAAAAATATATTAATGTTGAAGGAAGATATATTAATCACTGTAATAAACAAATTAATTCAAAAGTAGTTTCAAAAGATAATAAATTATATAAATTAATCGCTACAAAAAATATTCAAAAAGATGATGAAATAACAGCAAACTATAATAAAATAAATAAAACTTTCCCATTCATAGCTAAAGCAGAAAAGAATTATCTGAAATGTTAAATTTGATTTTTATAATTATATCTTTTTATAAATATATATTTATTATGTCTTCTATTGAAGAAAAAAATGTTAAACTCATTTACAATAAAATAGCAAATGAATTTGATAATACTAGATATAGACCCTGGACATGTGTAGAATCATTCTTAGACCCTATTGACCCCAACTCTTCCATAGGTGATATTGGCTGTGGAAATGGCAAAAATATGCTCTATAGAAAAGACTGTAATAACTACGGTTGTGATTTCAGTGAAAATCTAGTAAATATTTGTCTTAAAAAAAATCTTAATGTTGTCGTTGGAGATGTACTTAATATACCTTTCCAAAATAATCAATTTGATAATACAATATGTATCGCTGTTATCCATCATCTTTCAACAATAGAAAAAAGGAAAAAAGCAATTCAAGAACTAATCAGAATAACAAAACCAAATGGAAGAATTCTAATTCTTGTCTGGGCTTTTGAACAAGAAAAAGACTCAAGGAGAAAATTTACAAAACAAGATAATATGGTTGATTGGAAAGATAAAAAAGGAAACCTCTTAGGTAAACGATACTACTATGTTTTCAAAGAAAATGAATTAGAATCCTTATTAATAAATATAAATAATGTAACCATCGAAAAATCATTCTACGAAAAGAGTAACTGGGGTTTAATACTTAAAAAAGAAATATAACCTATATTTTAAAATGTGTGGTATTTTTGCGAATATTTCAAATGTTTCAGGAAATCCAGAAGATCTAAAAAGACTTGGAGATAAATGTAACCATAGAGGCCCCGATTCAACAAAAGAATTATATATCCATAATAATAATTATCATATATATTTTTTGTTTCATCGTTTAGCAATTAACGGTCTTAACCCCGAAAGTGATCAACCCCTAAATATAAAACAATTTCCACAATATACACTCATTTGTAATGGAGAAATTTATAACTATAAAGAATTAGCACATGAAAATAACTATAATCTTGAAACTGATAGTGACTGTGAAATAATTCTTCACCTCTATTCAAACAATTCTGTTAATTCTTTTATTAATAAATTAGATGGTGTCTTCTCATTCATATTACTCGACTCTATTAAAAATGAAATTATAATTGGTCATGATCCATTCGGAATAAGACCTTTGTATTACTGTTTTTCCCCTGATTATACTAATGTATCATTCGCATCAGAAATGAAATGTTTAACAGAAAATAATAATAATGTTCAATTTTATCCTCCAGGATCATACTCTATCTTTAATCTTAATCATTTTGACTTTAAAACATACTCCTTCTATAACTTTATTTATGAACCAATTCAACTATCTGAAGACATTATTATACAAAATATTAAAGATAAATTAATTCAAGCCGTCAAAAAAAGATTAATAACTGATAGACCGTTCGGTTGTCTTCTATCTGGAGGATTAGATAGCAGCATAATTACCTCGGTCGTTTGTAATTTAGTCGGGGCAAATAATGTTCGAACATTCTCTATTGGTTTAAATGGATCTCCAGATCTAATAGCAGCTAAAAAAGTAGCCGACTATCTAGGGACAAACCATACATCAGTAATAGTATCTGAAAAAGAAATGTTAGAAGCAATTGATTCAACTATCTATCAAATTGAATCAAAAGATATTACAACCATTCGAGCATCAGTTCCAATGTTCCTTTTATCAAAATATATAAGAGATAAAACAGATATTAAAGTAATCCTTAGCGGAGAAGGTAGTGATGAAGCTTCGGGTTCATATTTATACTTTCATAATGCCCCCTCTCCAAATGAATTTCAAGAAGAATGTTTAAGACTTCTAAAAGATGTTAGGATGTTTGATGTTCTAAGGAGTGATAAAACAACCGCCGGAGCAGGTTTAGAAATAAGAGTTCCCTTTTTTGATAAAGAGTTTATGGATTTCTATATGGGAATAAATCCAGAAAAAAAAGTAGTCCGAAATGGTTTCGAAAAATATCTTCTAAGGAAAGCATTTGAAGAATACTTGCCAGAAGAAATTACTTGGAGAAGAAAAGATGGATTCTCTGACGGTGTTTCGTGTAATGAAAAACCATGGTATCAAATTATTAATGAATATGCCACTAATAATTTTCAATTAAATGAAGAAAAGTTATATCTAAAAATATTTAATAAATATTATCCCAATTATGAAAATATTATCCCCTACAACTGGATGCCAAAATGGAGTGAACAAAATAATCCATCAGGAAGATTAATCATCGATTAAATCGATCACATCTTTGAACATTTGTCTGATGTAATAATTTTATTGCTCCAGCTTTTATATCTCTCTTAGGATTCCGTTTTTGAGTATTTATCATTGTATCCCATACCTGCATATAATTCTTATTTTTAAAATTAAGACCTTCCCTTTGTAGTTCAGATAAGTATTCATGATGAATACCATATACTATATCAAAACAATCATCATTATTAGAATGATCCATAAGTATTTTTGAATATTTTAAAGAAATTTTCCAAGCATCTATAATATTCTGTTTCTTATTTGTTTCATAAGCATTATTACTTATTCTATATACATTTTTAGTCATTTTATTTCTATTTAAAATTTTATTCTTAAATAATATCTATTAATGATATTATTATATCTTATAACCCCCCTTTTAGGTTCATTCAGAAATTATATTAAATATAAAAAATTAAAATTCCTACTATTCATTAGAACACCGATTACATACTTTTTTATTAACCTTTTCTTCCAATGTAATAATACATGGCAGACATTAATCTATGAAAGATGGTTTTTTTTTATTTATAAAACCACCTTATCCATTTATAATAATGATTATATCACAAAAAAAGAAAAATATATCAAAAAATATGGATTAAAATATAATTAATATATCTATTATAGTATAATGCCTGGAAAACGTTCAAATCGCAAACGTAGTAAAGGAAGAGGTAGAGGAAGGGGTAGAGGAAGAGGTAGAAAATCCCCTAGAAGAGGAAAAACGAAAGTAGTTACTGAAATCCCCTTTCCATTAGAAGGTGAACAATTGGTTAAAGCAACCGAAGAAGATAGATTAAAATATTGGAATCAAAGAGAAAAAGACTTTGTAACCAGGACTGGAAAACCCAGTAATTTATATACTAATAAATTTAATCGTAATATGGCATTACACGATTCACAAAAACCCCATATTCAACAAGAAACCCGTACCAGGTTATATGATGAAGATAGAGAAAAATACCATAGAGATTTAGAACCTCACTTTGAAAGAATGGAAAGACCAGACATGACAAGTGTTTATACACCACAAACAAAAGCCATTAGAGAAGGGACTGCCCACTATGGTTTTCAATATGATGAAGATGATGCCGATCCAATTTTAGCCCAATTTGATACCGGTAAAAAAGAAGACTGTAAAGGGTTATTTGGTTGGTGTAATAAAGATAAACAATCAAGAGATTACTGTCACCAACCAGAATTAAAAAAGAAATACCTTGATCCGTGCTATACAGAAAAAAGAATTGATCAAGAAATAAATGGTATAATATCTCAAAATTATGATGATATTGTAAGTCAATACAAACAAATCTTAGAAATGCCAATATATGACTACCTATTTGGTTATTTATCCTACTCTTCAAAAGAAATACCACAAGAAAGAAAAGAAGGATATATCTATCAACAATTACCAACAAAAGTACTAAATCTAGAAATTGATGAAAGTGATAAACATTCCTTCACTTATGCTGAAAATGTAGATGTTCCGTTTGAAATTGTTGTACAAATACCAGGTGGACGCGCTGGTTTTAGAGATATGGTCCTTAGAGAAGTAAATGGAGATTTTAATAGACCAAGTCCCCTAACGAATGAAGGTAGAGAACAACTTGTAAGGATTATAATGAAAGAATATACACCATTGGAAGAATTTGAAAAAGTCATAACAATACCAACTGATGGTTCAGAAGATATATCTGTATGTGCTAGAAAAGTTATTGATGAACGTTATAATACAATGATGTATACAATAGATCAAGATCACCTTCCGGATAATATAAAAGATGCCCTCAGATCACGCCTTAATCATATTAATAAATTCAAACAAGGTTCTCTTATTTGGGCAATCACTACTATGAAAGATATTAATCTATTAGCTAGACCCGCAAGACCTGAAATGTACTCGTCTGGTTATCCAAGGGGACATAGAGATAACTGGGAAAATGAAATAAACCATAATGATCCTTCTCTTGAAAGCGAAAAATCACCTGAACAAATGCTTAAAAATAAATTATTTAATAGTTTATTTATAAGTGATAATAAATCAGGTGATATTCTTAGAGGAAATCAATTTTCAGGTGGAGATTTTATTCCTCGAGTATCTTCAATTATCCAATGGTTTAAAGACCCGAATACATCAGGTAAAGAAAAATTAGAAAGCATGAAAAATGATTTCCTAAAAAATATGGATGTTCAAAGATTATTCTCACGATCTACGGGTCTAGAAGCATTTGAAGAATTCTTAAAACTACTTAATATAGGTAATGAAACCACAACTAGAATTAATACACAACTAGAAGATATGGTTACTAGATTTATAGACCGCGATCTAGTTAAAAATAATGATCTATCGAATAGTCTTTTAACCAATACAAGAATAAAAGATCTAATTAATGTATATCATAATAATGGACAATCAGGTGGAGGTGGTTTAAGAGATAAAAAAAAGACAAAAAATAAAAGAAGAAGAGGTAGAGGTAGAGGTAGAGGTAGGAGTAATCCGGTAAGTTCCCATGAACCGTCCATAGAAGATCTCTCAACATTAGTAGCTCAAACACTCAATATGACCCCAGTAATAACAAAAGAACCAACAAGAGAAGAAATAAGGGCCAAAACTCTTGGTGCGGTTGAAAGAAGAATAGAAGATAGAATGAACTCAATACCAGGATACTATGGTCATAGTAAAGAATTTGGTTCAATTAGTAGTCTGTCTGGAATGCCAAAAGAAGTTGAAGATCAAATCATACAAAACATAGTTAATGGACGGTCTCCACAAGAAATTAATTATAAAGATTGTATTGATCTTTGGAATGCTATGGAAGGTGCGTTTCCAACACATCTATTAGAAAAAAAATCACCACTATATCAAGCTTATAAAAATGCTTGCCTTGAAATGCAAAGCACATATAAAAAAATGGATAAATTAAAAGAATATCCCCAAGTAAATAGAGTATCATTCGGAGAAACTAATATATTAAATGATCTCGATACTGAAGTAACAATTGACCCCATTACAAGAGAAATAATTATAGATACTCTACTTGAAGTAATCGGAATAGACGGAATATTACAGAATACTCCAAACCAATTGACACTCTATTTAGAAAATAAAAATTATAAAGATTGTGATTATTCTCACTCTTTACAATGTAATCCTTCTGGATTAGTACATAGACATTATCCAGCATCTCTTAATGATGTTGTAAATGTTCTTGTATATTCAAATTCAAGAAGAAAAATATTTAATGGATCTGGAATGGTAGATGTAGTTCTTGAAGGCAAAGTCACCCATAGAAATATTCTCAAAGACTTTTTTGATAAACTAGGAGAAAAAATAAAAACATCATCAATCAACGGAAATTATGATCATGTATTTGAAGGTTTATCAACTAGCGGGGGATTTTCTATTAAAGAAATAGAAAATATTAAAAAAATAATTATCGATATATTTGAAAATATTCAAAGAACAAACTTAACATAAATTATAATTCCTTCTGAAAAAGTATCGCAAGCTGATTTTCATGTAGAACCCCCAAATAAAACCCAGAATCCAATGCCCCTTTATAAACCTTATCTTTTTTATCATTCCTCCGCTTATTTCCAAATAGTCCTTCATATGACCGCAAAGATAATTTTGTATTTATTGCTATAATCTTATTTACAAAATACTCAACATCTTTTTCAGAATCATTAAAAGTATCATTATACTGTAACATATTATAAATAGTCTTTTGATCGATTCTATGCATATTTGCCCGACCACTTGGATTATTTGTTATTTCCTTAGGAAAACGGTCTCTCAACCTCTCAGTTATCTTCTGAAGCTTAATTTGAGGTAATTCTTCGGATTCAACATTCTTACTATTATTTGTTGCCTTAAATATCTCATTTGCTTTTTCACTTTCAAATGAGTCTACGGGATGAACATTTACTATAATTTCCATATTAAATTTCTCATCGTTTTCCATAATCTCCTTCATCGCCATTACCCGATGTTGCCCATTCACAATACAATATTCATCCTCACATTCAATAGCATCGATATTACCCTCTAAATAACCATTATCCAATATAATCTTCTTTAACTCTTTAACATGTGCCTCGTCCAATTTACGATTATATTGCCAAGCCTTAGTATTAGGAATAAAATTACGACTATTTGTCACATACATCCTACTTTTATCATTCCTTTCATAAATCAACTTTCCAAGGAATATATGTTCTTCTTCCTCATACATACTTAATTTTGTCCTTAAAAATTTATTTTCATTATATAATCTATCATTTTCTTCGTTTTTGATTCTAATATAATCATCCATAATATCGTCAGATGTCATACTTATTTTTATTTTTAATTTTTTTAATTTAATTTTCAAATTTAAGGTATTGGTGGTGGTTTTTCCTCAACATTAATAACATTTCGCCTCTTACTACACCTACATCTACAACAACGACAACACTCAGTACAGCCCAAACATCTCATTATAACTATAGAACCAAAACATAATAAACTAGCGATAATTATTAAAAATAATAACTTTTTAAGATCTCCAGGATCACTAAAATCCATAGTATTCGTTTTTAATATTATTAATATTACAATTATCAAATTTGAAATTGTAATATTTAAACATATAATAAAAAAAGTATATAGTAATAATGGAACCTGAACCCGAACCTGAATCACAAGAAAGAATATTTGTTCCACCAGACTTCTACTGTCCAATTTCAGGGGATTTAATTCAAGACCCTGTTTCAGAACCATCGGGACACACTTATGAAAGATCAGAAATCCTAAAATGGTTGGAAATTTCTAAAACTTCTCCTATGACTAAAGTATATTTAGATATTTCACACTTAAACGATAATATTGCTATGAAAAGAAGTATCGAATCAATTAAACATAAATTACAAGAAGATCAACTAAAAAAGGATTCTCAAGTTTCTCAAGAAGGGTTAAGTGTTTTTAAAGATAATACATCTCTCATTTCAATGAATCAATACTATAATGATGATCTATTATTTCTTAAAATTAATGTCCCAAATGTAGAAGTTAGACCCCCAATTGATCTCGTTCTATGTATTGATGTTTCATATTCTATGTTTGACGAAGCAACCCTTAAAGGTGACAAAAATGAAAAAATTAGTCACGGTATGTCAGTTCTATCTTTAACAGTTACGGCGGCTAAAACAATTCTAAATTGTCTGAATGATAATGATAATATATCAATCGTAACATATAGCTCCGAAGCAAGGACTCTTGTTAAACATATTTCGTGTTCTCCAGAAAATAAAGTAGTTATTAACATGGAACTAGATAGTCTAAAACCCATCTCAAATACTAATATGTGGTCGGGTATGATAGAATCCCTTGATATTCTTAGATCATGTTCCGTCCCTACAAAAAATAAAGGAATCATACTACTCACAGATGGTATTCCCAATGTTGAACCTCCTCGTGGTCATGAAGCCATGCTTGAAAGATATTTTACAGAACATAATTTTAAATGTATGTTTTCCTGTTACGGTTTTGGTTATAACCTTAACTCAGAACTACTACTAAATATATCGGATATATCTAGTGGAGATGGTTATTCATTCATCCCTGATGCTTCTATCCTAGGAAGTGTATTCATACATGGTATTTCAAATATACTAACTACAGCAGTTTATAACCCAATTCTAAAGATTCAATTATCTAAAAAGGTTACATTTCAAGATGGAAAAGACTCTATTGAAATACCTATTGATTCTCTAAAATATGGTAGATCAAAAAACATTCAGTTTAATATTGATACAAAGAAATGTCCTGACCGTTCTCTAGTATATCTTAAAGATTTTGCTGAAGTTACTCTTGTGTTCCCTGATGGAAGGGAAATTAAAGAAAATACTAATTCTCTACCCGTAAGGGATTATTATATTGAACAAAAATATAGAATTAAGATAATTGATACTATAAATGATTGTATTACTCTTAAGAAATTCAATGATGATACATATAAAACACAATTAGTAGATTTAATCAGAGAAATTAAAGCAACAGGAGTAAAAACAAATTATATTAATAACTTTCTCTTAGATCTTCAAGGTCAAGTTAAAGAAGCCTTGAATATGACATCTAACGGTCAACGTGAAGATTGGTTTTCAAGATGGGGGATACATTATTTAAGGTCACTCCAAGAAGCTTACCGGAAAGAAATATGTAATAATTTTAAGGATAAAGGTGTCTCTAATTTTAGAGGAGAAATTTTTGAAAAAATCCTTGATCAAGTTACAGAAATATTTGAAAAGATCCCTCCCCCTAAACCAGATATTAAGAAACCAACATATACAAGTAGAGGAGGGGGTCATGGTGGAGGCAGGGGAACATTGACACCCCTGAAGTCAATGGCATCATATAATATCCAAAGTGGAGGTTGTTGTTCGGGAGACTCGAAAGTATATATGGGTGATAGATCATATGTTAAAGCAGAAGATATAAAAAAAGGTGATAGAGTTATTTCATATGAATTTGATGATAATAATTTCATAATGGGTATTGATGAAATAGAATGTGTTATAAAAACGAATTCTGATTTAATTCATATGAACCTTGTTAAAATAAATGATCTCACTATTACCCCATATCATCCAATCGTCCATACAGACAAAAGAGAATGGGTATTCCCATCATCCATAAAAGCACCCGAATTAATCCATTGTAAGGCCCTTTATACATTTGTAACCAAAGAAAGAAAATCTATCATTATCGAAGATTTTGCTTTTGCTACATTAGGTCATAATTTACAAGGAAATGTAATTGGTCATGATTATCTTGGAACAGATCAAGTCATCAATGATCTAAAAAAATTCACAGAATACGAATCAGGTCTAATTAATCTAACTCATATTATGTTTAAACGTAATAGTGTTGGAAATATAGCCGAAATCTCATTTCCTTAGATATATCGCTGAGGGTTCAGTTTCTTCAAACCAATTACCTGAAACATAATTATGAATACTCTTAATATCCATTTTTTTATTAGCTGACCCACTAAGACTAATAATACCACTAGTATGGTCATACATCATCATAATACGTTTTTCACTATTGAAACTATAATCAGTGAAAGGAAATAGAATATCTTCATATTCATACGTCGTTACTCTAACACCTGGAAATTGACTTTTCATATGGTCAACCTTATTCTTTGTCACGCGTTCTGATATAAGGATTATATCCAGATTTTTTACTTCTTTACTAGATTTACTTTTCACTTCATTAATAAATTTCTCAACTTCAGAAAAGGTAACAAGTCCACATTTAGTATCTCCAGGGAAAGACATTCTGGAAAGGGAACATATATGTACATACGGATAGTCATCCCCCTTTATAACTATAATTACATTACCATCTGAAAATGGTATTGATATGTTCTCCTCACGACTCATTCTGGAGGCTGTAATTTGTTTGTCCATCATATTTAGTTACTTCATATAAAAAAAATAGTGTTCAAATTTTAAAAATCAATTATCTTGTTTGAAGATACCGAGTAAGTGTTTATTAATATCCTTACCGGCAAAATGCCATGGGCGGGATTCGAACCCGCGATGTTTTTTTAACTTAGCACCCCGTAACAATCAGACTCTAGGTAAGTCTCTTCCCTATGAGACCTTTTTCTTAAACCTAAAGCACGTCCCACGACGCTCCTCCTGCAGCAAATGATATCATATGTTGATCAGTCATCTTCAACCATAGATTCAGAGGTATCTTGCTACGGAATGATCAGACCAAGGGCACGCTTTAACCACGCACACCTCCCCTTAGACCACTCGGGCACCATAGCGCTTTGTATCTTTCAAATACTTTCAAATTTTGAATTACTACCTTATGAAGACAAGGATTTGAGTCGTCTACTTATAATGATATTGACCGTGAAGAAGGTGAAAAGACCTATACTGACCAAACTTAGATCACATGATTTAATCTCTTTTTTATCTTCTATTTTATCTTCTATTTTATCTTCTATTTTATAAACATTACTTTCAGCTGACATACGCCCATAACCATAATCTCCACATAATTGAGGACATCCGTAATGCTCCCTCAACTGATTTACTACAGAAGCTTGAGGAAGGACATCATATCCTTTACCATTAAATCCACGGACTATCCAACCGGTTGTAAAACGACTTACCATACGACCGGATGTAGACAATGTTTCAAACATTAGAAGTTGTCTCTTCTCCCTTTCAAATGCCTTCACCCACCATTCTCCTCTAAGTTCTGATGTTTTTGTTTCTTGAATGTAATCCATCACCGGAGTGTATCTTATTCCTTTTACTTCCCACTGAGACCATGGATTGAATGCATTCTTAGACTTGTAGAAGAAATTAAGGAAAGAATCGGAATTACGACACAGTTTAGGTGTCGCTGAATAAGGATTACCTTTGTGGTGACAGTTTGATTGAATGAAAATGAGGTATGTAAGGAACTCAAACCAGATTATTTCATCCCATTCGCCATTCAAATACTCATGTATCTTAACAAGAATATCACGATAAAGTATTCGCGATTTATCCCTATAAGTTCCAGAATGAATACTGTAGATTGGATAACTGTATTCTCCATTAATATATTTTTGAACATACTTAGCAACTGATTTTATTCCAAGGTTTCCTCCACCCGGACTAAGGATCCAGTTTGTTTCGCTAATCATCATCTTAATAATATCAAAGATATTGATTTCTTCCTCTTTAGAAATATCGACAATCGACTTAATGAGGGCATCATGGAATTCGGGTGTCATGATATTTTATCTTTAAAGAAAAAATAAAAAATATGTTTCAAATTTACACCATACATTATCTAAATTAATTCATCTCATTCTTTATTCTCTTAGCTCGTATTCGCGCTGTATCGTCTCAATACCCCTCAGATGGGATGTATCTAGTATTACCCCCGCGCCACGGTTAATGATTTGGTATTTTCCCTCCGTAGAAATAGACTTCACAGCTTTCTTTAGCATAGAACCAAGTTTAGTGTAGTAATCACTTACTTCATTATCAATCATCCAGAATTCATTGTTAAATGGAAGCTTCTTGTCGAAATAGTTTACGATAATTTGACTAAAATAAGAACGAATGGTATGTGTTCCATCGCGCTTCTCGGTTTTCATCCAACGCATATCTCCCCGGTTACCATTAAATCGTTTTACTTGAACATTACCGTTGAACATCAGTGGCTTAATGATCTTCCCCCGTGTTGCGGACCATTCTTGACATGATCGTTTGCCTTTTCTTTTAGGCATGTACTTCCATTGTTCTACTACCTTCATATCAAATACTTCTTCATTCACTTTCTTATAAATGTTAGCTAGTTTTCGTTCGATTTCAACTCCACGTTCATACTTATAATATCGCCATGTTCTTTGAATCTGTGTTGCCGCCATTTTCTTACCAAGAGTAATGATCTCGGGGCAAATCTCTTGAATAAGGAGATGGTCTACATGGGGTTTTGTTTTTTCAATATACTTCTTTGCTTCTTCGAAACTTAGTTCACCACACTCAATCCACTCTTTTCCACCATAAGTGAATATAGGACTCGGAGAATACTTTTCATTTGACGTATCGCGCCATATGTTCTTTTGAAAAGACATCCCGTCATTCATAGGATACTTGACACCATTGATAATCTGCCAGTTGGCGGTCATTTTTCGTTATAGATCTTTTTGTTGCTGTTGTTGTTGCTGTTGCTGTTTCTTTTGCTTTTGCTATCATAGCAACAACACTTCAAATTTTGATGTAGTGGACAAGATAAAAAAAAGTCCACCTCCTTTTCTTTTTTTTTGTCTTTTGTCTTTTGTTTTTGTTTCATCCATCATCCTTACCAGTCGCCATTCCACGGGTCCTCATCATCGCCAAGTTCAGTTTCCCGAGTTCCTCCCGAAGGTCGTCGGAGATCATCCACAACCTCCTTGACAAGTCCAGACACAATGTCCCAACTCTTGTCACGATCTCCCGTGTAGATAGAGACGGTGATGAGAACCATCTCGTCGGATTCGT
>MDTC01124485.1_pt1 | contig 15126 bp, 14 predicted proteins | sample 811181 | NCBI WGS metagenome assembly MDTC01 (sample SAMN05326644, study PRJNA326480) | marine metagenome | isolation source: seawater | place: Pacific Ocean: North | collected 2011 | reverse complement strand
GATACCGCCTCTCACAATGTGATTATGTCTTTTCTAACAAAGACCAACATTCCTGTGCTTTCTGAAGAGGGAAAGGCAATTCCATACGAAGAACGAAAAAATTGGAAGCAACTTTGGATTGTAGACCCTATTGATGGCACCAAGGAGTTTATTAAACGCAATGGAGAGTTTACCGTAAACATAGCTTTAATAGAAAATCAAAAAACTCAAATTGGGGTTATTTTTGTACCTGTAACGGGTGAGTTGTATTTTTCTTCCAAAGAAATGGGGGCTTTTAAAGTGGGGGTTAATCTGGAGTCATTTGATGTCGATAGCTTAATTGAAAAAGCATCTAAAATTCCTTTTGAGCGAGATGATAAAACATTCACTATAGTTGCGAGTCGTTCTCATATGTCACCTGAAACGGAAACCTATGTGCAGGAAATGCGGGATATCCATGGAGCAGTAAATTTAATCTCTAAAGGAAGTTCTTTAAAATTGTGTATGGTGGCTGAGGGTCAAGCCGATTGCTATCCAAGATTTGCGCCTACCATGGAATGGGATACCGCTGCAGGGCAGGCTATTTGTGAGCATGCCGGCTTTCAGGTGATTGATTGGAGCACCAAAGAAAATATGTTGTATAATAGAGAAGAGTTGTTGAATGCTTGGTTTTTAGTAAGTTAATACTCTAGAGGTCAATATGAAAAATTCTAAAAAAACAATTTTTTTGATTCTTTCAGACGCATTCGGAGGCTATGGAGGTATTGCGGAGTATAACAGAAACTTGCTGAAAGCTTTATCTGAAAGTAATAAGTATGATATTTATGTCTTTGTAAGAAAAGGTAACGCTAAAGTTTATAATATTGGGGAAAATTTTATTCAATATAAACCAATTTATAACAAATATTTATTTTCAATATTTGTAATTTTAAAAGCCATAATTTTAAGGCCTGAAATCATATTTAATGGTCATATTTATACTCTTTCATTATCAAATTTAATCTTAAAAATTACAAAATCAAAGGGTGTAACTCAATTTCATGGAACCGAAATATGGGATAGGGTTTTAAGTAGAAAAAAAAAAAATAAATTAGAAAAATTTAAATGTTTATCTGTTAGTAATTACACTAAAAATAACCTTAAGTTAATTAATAACATAAATTCAAAAGTTTTACCAAACACATACAATCCTCAATTTGAAATTTTAGAAAATAGAGACGAATTGAGGAAGAGATTTGAAATTAGTAATGATGATTGTGTAATTATTTCAGTGGGTCGCTTGGATTCAAGAAAAAATGGATATAAAGGTCAAGAAGATGTGATAGATTTTATAAGGAAACAAAAGGAAATTTCAAATTTTAACTATAAATATTTTATTGTTGGTAAAGGAGAATTAAAAGAACATCTTGAAAATAAAATCAAAAGACTTGATTTACAAAATGATGTGTTTCTACTTGGTTATGTAAACGATAATGACTTAATAGAATACTATAATTGCTCTGATATTTTTGTTTTACTCTCTAGCGGTGAAGGTTTTGGTATTGTTTATCTAGAAGCAATGGCATGTGGTTTGCCAGCAATAGGTCTTGATGTTGGAGGGGTTCCAGATGTTTTAAAATATCCATTCACAAAAAAAATATTAAATTATTCAATGTTGGATTCTGCAATTAATGATTTATTTAAAAATAATAGATTTAGTAAAACTGATATATCAAATTCTATTAATCATGATTTTGGTTTTTTTGTTTTCAGTAACAGGGTAAATAATTTTTTTAATAATATTTAAATGAAATTACTTTTTGTATCTAATAAAGAAGGAAATGCATATGAGCTTTTCAAATCAATGGAGTTGCATAATAAAATCAAACCTAAATTTATAAATCTTAAAAGAAAACCCTTAAATAAACTAATAAAAAAAATATTTATCAAACTTGGTTTTCCTCTAGATGAATTTTCATTTAATGATTCACTTCTTAAATTAGATTTAAATCAATATGATGTAATATTTATTGTTAAAGGAATAACAATATTACCAAACACGTTATCTTCAATAAAAAAAAATAAACCTAACATAAAACTTGTTTCATGGAGCCTAGATGATATGTATGCTAGGCATAATAATAGTTTTTATTACAAAAAAGGACTTAAATTTTATGATTATATCTTTACAACAAAATCTTATAATGTTAATGAATTAAAATCATTTAATGCAAAAAAAATTATTTTTCATTATCAATGTTGTAACGACTATATTTTTAATTACAAAAAATCAGTTAAGGCTCCTAATAAAGTTGATGTTTCCTTTGTCGGATTTCCTGAAAAGCAAAGGTTTGAATCCTTAAAATTTTTAGCTCAAAATGGAATAAAAGTTAATATTTATGGTTCAGTTAAATGGAAAAGTAGAAAGTATAATTTTAAGCATCCTAATTTTATAGTTGAGCCTAGACAATTAGATTTCAATGAATATATTGATAAAATTGCAGAAAGTAAGTTATCTATTTGTTTTTTAAGAAAAATGAATCGTGATTTACACACAACGAGAAGTGTTGAGATACCAGCTATAGGTACTTTAATGATTGCCGAAAAAACGATTGAACATAGTAAATTATTTAAAGAAAATGAGGAAGCTATTTTCTTTAAAAATAATCTAGAGCTTCTAAAAAAAATTAAATTTTATTTAAAGAATGAACAAAAAAGAAAAAGAATTGCAGATAATGGACAAAAAAGAATAAAAGAACTTGGTCTTTCAAATAGTTCATTTTTAAATTTTTTTTACGAACAAATTAATTAGAAAATTAATGTTGCATTTTTATTGTTAATTCAATTATATTCATAAATCAACAAATCATTTATAATGAAAGTACTTACTAAGTTTAGAACATGTTATAGAAAAATATTTATTAAATATAAATTGCGAAAATGGATAAAGGATATAAATGATAATAAATATAATTTTATTTTTATTCACATTAATAAAACAGCAGGGATTAGCCTCCAAAATGCACTTAATTCTCCTAAACAGGCTCATATGATTGCTTGGCATGTTTATAAGAAAATAAACCCTGAGCGTTGGAACACTTGTTTTAAATTTGCTTTTGTAAGAAATCCTTGGGATAGAGCTGTATCTGATTATTTTTATAGATGTAAAGGAAATCAACATAATTTAAAAGATTCACCAATTTCATTTGAAGAATGGATTAATAAGACTTATGTTGAATGTGATCCATTTTACCACAATAGAAGGTATAATTTTATACCACAATTAGAGTGGTTAACAGATCCAAGTGGAAAAATAATGGTTGATTTTATTGGCAAGTTTGAAAATTTGGAAGAAGATTTCAAATATATTTGTAAAATGCTCAATCTTGAAGGAGTTAAATTACCACATAAAAATAAAACTAATAGAAGAAATTACAGAGATTATTATAATGACAATACAAAAGAAATTATAGCTAAATGGTACAGAAAAGATATCGATTATTTCAATTACATATTTTAATTTTTTTATTTGGAAGCTAATAATTTATATAATTGAAAAGAATAATTTATACATATAATTTTTTGTTTTTCAATTACTTGAAACCAATATTAGAGGAATCAACATATATATATATGTTATTCTTGCGATTTAAATATTTTGGTAAAAGAAAAGAAACAAAAATTGCTAGGAAATATTTTGATTTGATAATTGATGGTTTCCCCAGATCAGCAAATAGTTATACAACAAGATTGTTTAAACAATTAGAGCCAAGGTATCATATTGGTCATCATTTACACTCTGTTTCACACATCATTTATGGATTAAAAAAATCAATTCCCTCAATAGTTTTAATAAGAAATCCTAAAGATGCTATAATATCATTAGCAGCATTAGATATAATTGAATGTTACTCTGGTGAAACAAAAAAATTTTTAAGAGAAAATTCTTTGAAATGGATTATAAAAAAATACATACGGTTTTATAAACCTTTAACCAATCATGTTGATAAATTTTTATTAGTGGATTTTGAAGTTATTATAAACTGTCCCATAAGAATTATAAAAGCATTTAATAATAAATTCAATTTAAATTTTGAAACAGATCCTGAAATTTTAAAATATTTTAATAATTTAATTATAAGAAGAGCAAAATCACATTTGAAGCCTTCATATAACAGAAATCAAATAAAGCTAGAATTATTAAATGAAATAAATAGTCATGATCTTACTGAATATTTAAACGAAGCAAACAAAATATATAATGAATTATTAAAAATTAATGTAAAATAAATTTGGTTCAGATAATGCAGAAAATAATTATTGTTAAATTTAACAATACTAGTAGTTTAAATTCTAAATTTTAGAACAAATATGGTAAGTCATAAGCATAAATGTATATTTGTACATGTCCCAAAAGTTGCAGGTCAAAGCATAGAATCATTTTTTTTGGAAGACCTTGGTTTAAATTGGGAGTCTAGGAGACCATTATTATTGATGCATAATTCTGAGTCTGAGATTGGTCCTCCAAAGTTAGCACATTTACTTGCAGAAGACTACGTAAAATATCATTATATAAGTCAAGATTTATTCAATGATTATTTTAAGTTTACATTTGTCAGAAACCCATTTGATAGAGCATATTCATTTTACAAATATCTTGGATTTTCTGAGTTTCTAAGTTTTGATGATTTTATCTTAAATAAATTTAAAGACGAATCATTAATTAGTAATTATTGGTTTATAAGACCTCAATATGATTACATTTATTCAAATGGAAACTGCTTGGTTGATTTTATTGGTAAATTTGAGAATATACAATCTGATTTTTTGCATGTTGCAACAAAACTTAATTTAGAAAAAAAACTGCCTCACAAAAACATTTCAAAAACTTCTTCAGGCTTCAAAAGAAAACTTCAATTAATATCCAATAATTTTAAATTTTTACCACTTTTATTTAACAAGCCTCACTCAAAAAAATTTGTAATGTCGGATGATAGTAGACAAATTTTAATAGATTTTTATTTGAAAGATTTTAAATATTTTAATTATAATTATTGATGATTATTTCACACAAACATAAATTTATTTTTGTAAAAACAAAAAAGACAGCCGGTACATCAATTGAAACACTATTAGCATCTATTTGTGGGGAAGAGGATATAATTACTGAAATTTCAGAAGAAGAATTTAGGAAAGAAAAATTTGGTATATCATCTCAAAATATTTTAGTACCCACAAACAGATATACTATTATTGATTGGCTTCGTTTAATTTTCTATCGAAGAAGAAAAAAATTTACTGCTCATATGAGCTCGATTGAAATAATCAGATATATAGGTCATAAAAAATGGAAAGAATATTACACATTTTGTTACGATAGAAACCCAATTGATAAGACAAAATCAATGTTTAATTGGAAAGGCGGTTTGTCAAAATATAGTTCTTTTGATGAATTTTTAAGAAAGCATAGATCTTATGAAATTTCGAATTGGAATTTCTACACTAAGAATAATAATATAATCTTAGATAGAGTTTATAATTTAGATCATTTGGACGAAACATTGATTGAACTTTCAAAAAGGTTTAACGTTAAATGGAAATATTCAATTAATGAAATTAAATTTAAAACAAACATTAGAAAATATAATTTTGATATTACTAGCCAACATATAAAAAAGATTAAGAAGATTCATGCTAAAGAAATAAATCTATTAGGTTACGATATTTGATTATACAATCCACATATATTTAATAAACCCCAGGATAACTCAAATTACTTTAATTAAAAATTAATTCAGATGTTATTTAATTCATTAGACTTTGCAATATTTTTACCAATTGTATTCCTTTTGTATTGGTTTGTTTTACAAAATAATTTAAAACTACAAAATTCTTTAATAGTTGTAGCAAGTTATATTTTTTACGGTTGGTGGGATTGGAGATTTTTATCATTAATCATATTTAGTACAGTAGTTGACTATTTAATTGGACAGAGATTAAGAATTGAGAATAAGCGATTTAGAAGGGTAGTATTGCTTTGGACAAGCATCATTGTGAATCTTGGTTTTTTAGGTTTTTTTAAATATTACAACTTCTTCCTAAATAATTTTGTTGATGCGTTCAGTTTTTTTGGAATGCAGATTAATGCTAATAGTCTTGATGTTATTCTTCCTGTTGGTATTAGTTTCTATACTTTCCAAACTTTAAGCTATACCATAGATGTTTATAGAAAGAAATTAGAACCTACATCAGATTTTGTGGTTTTTTCAGCTTTTGTATGTTTTTTTCCACAACTTGTAGCAGGACCTATTGAAAGAGCTACTAATTTATTACCACAAATTTCTAAAACAAGGCTATATGATAGGAGAAATTTAATTAATGGATTGAAACTAATGTCTTATGGTTTTTTCTTGAAGATTTTTGTTGCTGATACTTTGGCTCCAATTGTAAATAATATTTTTGAAAATTATCATGAATTAGAGGGAGGGACTTTAATTTTAGGGGCAGTATTTTTTTCATTTCAAATTTATGGTGATTTTAGTGGATATTCAAAAATAGCAAGAGGGACTGCGTTAATGTTTGGAATAGACTTAATGCAAAACTTTAGTTTCCCATATTTTTCTAGAAATATTGGTGAATTTTGGAGGCGTTGGCATATTTCATTAAATACATGGTTTAGAGATTACTTATATATTCCTCTAGGTGGCTCTAGGCACGGGAAATATAGAACATTATTGAATGTGTTTGTTATTTTTATAGTATCTGGTTTATGGCATGGTGCGAATTGGACATTCATAGCATGGGGTTTTATTCATTCTCTACTTTTTATTCCTTCCCTTTTAATGAAAAGTAACAGGAAATATTTGAATCCCCTCAATTTTAATAAATTTAATTACGAAAGCATTAGCCAAATAATCAAAATTTTTGTAAATTTTTCTCTAGTCTCTTTTGCATGGATTTTTTTCAGGTCTGATAATATAATTGAAGCTTTTGATTATATTCAAAATATTAGTTTATGTTTTCATGATAATTTATCATACTTATATATTATTACTATTTGCCTAGCAATTGATTTAGTTATTTTTATAAAACTAGATAGAAAATATTTTTATTTAGTGATGATAGGCTTTACATTAGCCGCTTATATTTCTACATCTAAATCTGAGTTTATATACTTTCAATTTTGAATATGAAAAATTATTTTAAAAATTTTATTATACTAACAATTTCTTTTTTTGCAGGAATTGAATTTCTTGGTTTTATTCAATCTAATGAAAATAGATTAAATACAAATTATCAAGGTAACTATTATTTTGAAAATCAAAATGAACATTCGGCATATTTAGTGGGAGATAGTTTTGCAAGCACAAATTATTTAAATGAAGGTTTTCCAATTATTTTTGAACAATATTTTAAAGATAAAAAATGGAATTTTTACGATTTATCAATTCAAGGCTCATCGATATCAGACCATAAAAAAATATTAGATTCTCTCTCAAATATTAATCCAAAACTTATAATTTACTTTTACAACTTTAATGATATTGTATCATTGAATAAAAAATTACTCTTAGTGGATTACGATAATGAAAAGTTGTCTAATGTTAATTATCTCAAAAAAAATACCTTGCAAAGAATATTTTATTCCTCTAAATCGATTAAATTACTTAAGAAAAGTCTTCAGTATCTTTCTCTTAAAATTACAGATAGATATCTTCCATCAACACCATCATATTTATTTCCAATAGAACATGTAAAACGGAAAGATGAATTAAAGAAAATTTTTGACTCAATAAAAGCAGAAAATAAGTTGATATTAATAAATACACCGTATAATGCTGGAGCTAAACCCTTGAAATGGGAACAATATCAAGTGTTTAGGAATATGAATAAAAAAACTGACTATAAAATAGTTCAATCAGTAGATTATATAAATGACGCTAGTTTCGGAGTTTCTTGGAGAAATGCTCATCCAACTCAAGAGGCAGTAAATATTATTGCAAATATCTTATTAGAAAACATTGATACGCTAGAGTAGATTATTTAATAATATTCATTGTAGCAAATAAAAATATGATTTGATTAATAGATTAATAAAATCTTTTGCAGCACAGACCATTACCTTTGCATTAGATCTAATAAAAACAATTTTATTAGTGCCTTTTTTTCTCTCAAATTGGGGTTTAGAAACATATGGCAGTTATATATCATGTTTTTCTTTTTTAGCATTACTAATGTCATTAGATAATGGTTTTGGTATGTATGTGTCTAATGAATATAACTTATTATATCACAAAAATGTATCAAAAGCAAAGTTGCTAATTTCATCTGCTCTTAAAGTAGTAATATTATCAAATTTAATTCAAACTATTTTTGTGTTTTTATTAATTATGATTCAACTAAACTTTTCATTTTTTTTTATTAATATTAAAATCCTTTATGCACTTTTAGTATTGTGTTTTTATCGACTTTTATTTGGATCTACTAAAGGTCTACTTGTTAAAACACTATTTCCTATTGGTTATTTTCATAGATCATCTTTGATTGGAAGCTCTGAAAAAATAGTTGAAATTTTAGTTTTAATTCCCTTTGTAATCTACAGTAACAGTTTTTTGAATGCCATAATTTTTATATCAATATTTAAAAGTATTTATTGCTTAGTTTCTCTCTTTTTAATAAATAAATGGACCAAACTTTCATTCTTTAAAATTAGAAAAAATGGAAAACTAAGTGAAGGTTTAATGATGTACAAAAAATCAATACCGTTGATGTTTAATAGTTTTTTTGATAAATCATCCAATGATGGAATAAATTCTATTATATCAATCACGATTGGACCAATATTTCTTCCTATATATACAACTACAAAAACATTATCAAATATTTTATTGAAATTTGTGAATCTTATTTTTCATGCAATCATTCCTGAATATGGGAGGTTATATTCTAAAAATCAAATTGAAAAAATTGTAATTACTTTTAAAGTTGCTATTTTACTTATTACTATTGCTTTTTTACCGATGTTGTTTTTTTCTTACTACAGTGAAGATATTTATAACTTTTGGTTAAATAATGAGTTGGAGTTTAATGCTATATTATTTGGTACACTAATTTCTAGTTCATTTATATATATGTATGGTAAAATATTTATAAATTATTTTGTCAGTATTAATCATGTGCCAGCATTAACAATTATTTCATTGACTCGGGGTTTAGGAATTTTGTCATTAGCCTACATATTTTTGAGTTTTTTTGGTATTAATGGCTTAGGTTGGTCGAATTTAATTGCAGAGGTATTTTCTCTTATATTAATCTGTTTTCTTGTTTATAAATTTTGGGAAAATAAAAGTCAGTTTTTCTCTAATATGGATATATGTATCTATTTAATAAATATTTTATTAATTTTATTAGGTCTATTTATTTCTACAAATTTTAATTCTCTATTTTTAATTATTACGATTTCTTTGATCATTCTAATTTTTAATTTTAAATCAATAAAAAAAACCTTTAAAAGTTTCATAATAAATAAATGAGTAAAAATAGTTATCCAGTTCAAAGTTTACTTTTTTTTATAATTTCTTTTGTATTATTCACTCTTAGAGACCTATACAATCCTTTATTTATTTATTTTTTGTTAAATATTAACTTATTGTTTTATGTGACTTTTAATTTATTTAAAATATGGAAAAAAAGTGATTACAATTTTTTCTTCAATCCGCTAGCAATTTCATTGATAATTAATTTTTTATTTTTTTCAGGTGGTTTGACTTATTTCTTCTTATATGAAAATTATTCACCAATATCTCAAGTTAATTCAGAAATCAACGTCAATTCAATTTATTACGCGGAGTCTGGATTTCTGATTAATATTTCCTCAATTTTAATGGTCTTTGGCTACAATAGTAAAATTGCTTTTAATTTTAATAGATACATTTTAAAAACTTTTAAAAGTTTTTCTTATATAGAATTTAAAATTAAACCATTTTCAATAGTAATTCTAATATTATTAACATACAGCTCAAAATTATTATTATTTTACAATGGTTTATTTGGAAGAATCGGAGGCCATGATTCAGCTTTATCAAGCATATTGTCTCTTTCATCAAAGTTAGGTCTATTGACAATTTTATTGTCTTCTTACAATTATTTTAAATATGGACGCAATAAATTTTTATTTTATTTGTGCTTAATTTTAGAAATATTTTTCTCCTTTTTAGAAGCTGCGAGATCACCAATTATAAGCTTATTTTTATTACTCTTTATAGTTAAATTATATGTCAAGCCTAGAATTAAAATTAAATCTATTATTTATGGAATTTTAGTTTTCATTATTGCATTCACTGTGGTTACTGAATTTAAAAAATATGTTGAAGATGGAAATGTTTCATCAACAAATGTGAGAACAATTTTTTCGGACTTTTTCGAAAATAAGTTAAAGAAATCTGAATTTGATTATAAAGATTTTAAAATCAATTCATTTGGAAGACTAAATTATGTAAGCGAATTAAGCTCTGCAATTCAGTATAAACACCAAACAGGATTGAGAAAAAATGATCCAAATTTTTTAAAATCTATTTATTTAATTCCAATTAAAGTATTTTTCCCTAATTCATTCCTTGGACTAAAAAATAATTATTTTGGCGATTGGTTCAGATATACTGTGCTGAATAGGGGTATGATCACTCAACAATATAATGTGGCATTTTCACCAATTGCTTTTTTATTATTTTCAGGGGGTTATATTTTTGTTGTCATAGGATTCTTATTTTACGGAATTTTGTTGAAATCAGTTGACAATTTACCTCAGCTGGGTTTTACCGGATTTATATTTTTTATTTTATTAGGTTCAAGTATTTTTCAATTTAAAACAAACATTCCATCAAACGTGGTTACTTTTTTTAGATTTTTAATTTTAATCCCTGTTACTTTTAAAATCTTAAGACTATTTAAAGTAATAAAATAATATTTATAAATTACTAAAATAATTATATATGCTATTTAACTATAAAGATAAAGTCATATTTGTTAGTGTTCCAAAGACTGCAACTACTGCTGTGGAAAATTATATTTTAGAAAACAGTAACGATTACATCAGAAATTTCATTTTTAAAAATAAAAAAATTAAAGTAAAAACCCACTGTTCCGTTAAATTTTTAAAAGAAATTCTTGGAGATGAATTTAATGATTATAAAATTTTAGCTATTGCACGTAATCCTTTAGACTGTGTAATATCTAAATATTTCTTTTTCAAAAAAGGAAGAGCAAGAAATAATTTTTTTTTGTATTTAAAAAAAAAAACACTTCTAAACTTTATAAAAGTTTTAATGGCTCGTTTTTTAAATTTTAATTTTTGGTGCTTACTTTATATCTTTAGGGTTAATATTCCTTATTTATTAATCAATAACAAATTGCCAAAAAACGTTTTTGTCATTGATTTTAATCAATTTAAAAAACAACCAAAAAAACTTTTTGATTTATTTCCAAATTTATACTTCGACCCTCAACATTTTTTTAAAAAAAATAAAACAATGTATAATATATCTGAATTAACTATTTGGAAATCAACCAAATTGATTCTTAATTTTAAATTAAGAAAGGAGATTTCCTTTTATAATTCAATTACAAATAAAGATTTTGTCAAAAAATAAAATTTTACATGTTGTAGATAGTTTTTATCCTGCGATAGAGTTTGGTGGTCCAATATTATCAACTAAGGCTTTGTGCGATTTCATTATTAATGATAGCAACCTTCAGTTAACAGTTTTAACAAATAACAAACTTAGACCACATTCAAAGTTAACCCTAGATGAAAAATCTGAAAATTTTATATCTACCACAAAAAAATATAATGTAAATTGGATAGATCATTCAAAATGGTATTCTGAGTTTTCTTTCATTATTAAATTAATTGGACTTATTAGAAAAAGTGATATTATTCACCTGACAGGAATGTTTAATAAGTGTTCATTTTATACAATAATCTCAGCTTTTTTATTTAATAAAAAAATTATTATTTCTCCGCGTGGTTCAATTCAGGCAATTTTTGAATTTTCACGCATTAAAAAATTAAAATTTAAACTTTTAGTTTTAAAATTTTACTCATTTATATTGAGATATAAAAAATCTTATTGGTTGGGTACGACAGAAGTCGAAAATAGTTACAGTAATCGAATTAAAAGGCTTAAATCATTTACCTGCATTAATCCAGTAGATATTCCCTTAAATAATTTTAATAAAACTAAAACAGCAAATAAGTCTATAATTTGTTTTATTTCAAGATTATCCCAAAAAAAAGGTTTGATTAGATTTTTAAACATTACGTCAAAACTATCGCCAGACAATTTCGAGATAATAATTGCCGGTAGTCCTGAAAATGAAATAATTCACCAAAAGGTACTAAGATATACTGAAAAGTATAACCATATAAAATACTATGGATTAGTTGCTGGATCCAACAAAAAAAAATTTTATACTAAGTCTGATTTATTTTTCTTCCCATCAGATTCTGAAAACTTTGGAATCGTTATAGCTGAAGCATTATCATATGGATGCAGTGTTTTGACTTCTGTTAAAAGCCCATGGAATAAGCATTGTGAAAAAGGTGTTTTGGAAATTTTTGAGTTAAGTGATTCAGATGATATCCTACTAAAAAAAATAATTAATATATCAAATTTGAAAAAAGCTAAAAATAATTTAAAATTTAATTGCGTTCAAATAATAAAAAAACATTACAGTTACAATTCTATGTCTGATCAAATCTATAATGCGTACAAAACAATTATAAACAATGAATAAAATATCAATAACTGCAATTATAATGACTTATAATGAAGAAATTCATTTGAAAAGATGTTTAATTTCTTTAAAAAATATATGTAATGAAATTATTGTAATTGACTCATATTCAAATGATTTAACAATTGAAATTGCAAAGGATTATGGGGCTAGGTTATATCAAAATAAATGGATTAACTATGCCACGCAATTCAATTGGGCTATAGAAAACGTTAAGATAAATTCTGATTGGATACTAAGGATAGATGCTGATGAATTTTTATCAAATGAATTAATAGTGGACTTGAATAAGCTAGTTAATGTGGGTAAGGAAATCAATGGAATAACTATAAATCGTTTAATGTATTTTATGGATAAGCCATTAATGTATGGTGGTATGTATCCCATAAAACATTTAAGAATTTTTAGAAATGGTTTTGGAAAATGTGAAGAAAGATGGATGGATGAAAGAATTATTTTATCGTCTGGTGATACTATTCATATAAATTCAGATTTGGTAGATTATAATAAAAATAATTTGTCCTGGTGGATAGCAAAACATAACAGTTATTCAACAAGAGAGGCAATAGATCTATTAAACTATAAACACAATTTTTTTGATTCTTTTATTTCAAAAAATGATTTGAGAAACAATGGTATGTTAAGGAGGAAATTAAAGAGAATATATAGTAAATTACCATTATTTATTAGACCCTTTTTATTTTTTTTCGTGCGATATTTTATTCAGCTTGCATTTTTGGATGGAAAGCGAGGGTTAATATGGACTTTTTTACAGTGTTTTTGGTATAGATTTTTGATTGACGCTAAAATTTATGAAGCTAATTTAGCTTCCGGTAAGGATAAAGAAAAGCTAATCAAATATTTTAAACAAAATTTCAATTATGATATTACCAAATCAAGTTAATGAAAGTGACTCTTATAACAGCTGCTTATAACAGCGCCTTAAACATTAAAACTTGTCTAGACTCAGTACTAGACCAAAATTATAGTGATATTGAATATCTAATTATTGATGGTAAATCTTTAGATAAGACCCTTGATATAGTCAAGGAATACCAGAAAAATTGTCCATTTATCAAAGTGGTTTCCGAAGAAGATAAGGGTATTTATGACGCACTAAATAAAGGAATAAATCTTGCTTCTGGAGATATTATTGGTTTCGTTCATTCGGATGACTTATTAGAATCCAATGACATTATAAATGATATAGTTTCAATAATTAGATTTGAAGACTTGGATGGTGTATACGGAGATTTACAATATGTTGATAAAAACAATATTCAAAAAATCATAAGAAATTGGAAAAGTTGTGATTATAAACCTGGTATATTGGAAAATGGATGGATGCCAGCTCACCCCACTTTGTTCTTAAGAAAAGAAGTATATGATAAGCATGGTCTTTTTGACTTATCTTATATAATTTCAGCCGATTATGATTTTATGCTCCGTATTTTTAACGACGTCGAGTTAAAATTTGCATACCTTCCAAAGGTAATTGCAAAAATGAGAGTTGGAGGTGCATCTAACCGAAGTTTAAAAAACATTATATTAAAAACCAAAGAAGATTATAGAGCAATAAAAAGTAATAATAATGGTAATTTACTTACATTGATAAGAAAAAATATTTCTAAAATCAAACAATTTTTTTGAACTCGACTTCGGACTGTAGTCTTTTTGTTTATCTCATATTGTTATTTAACTTAGCCTTTTATTAACTATAATTTTGTTTAATTATACTAAACCCTCTTTTGTTATTTCGCAATCAAACTTTTCCCTGATTTGGTTTGTGGATACCAACCAGTTCTTAGTGGTTCAGGGCGCCTTGGAAGTGTTTTTTAGCGAAGCTGTAGTCCAGACTGAGTCGGAGTATTTAGAGGCTTTAGAAGGGCTTGAAAGGATCTATCCAGAAATTTCAGATCTTATGGAAGCCATTTCTATAGATAATACAAACACATTTGCCAAGGAAGCTCCATCAGTAGACTGTAAACATCTTCATCATAATGATTTTGAAGTTTCTAACTTAGGCATGGGTCAACGTACAGTTACGGTTTATTATGGATCCAAAGCACTTCAAATACTTTTTGATGCTCCATATAACTACTTAAAAACTAAGCATACCAAAAGTAACAAAAAACTCACCATCCTAGGAAAAGAGAACACACTAAGCCTCTTTAACGGTAAAAAACTTGTTTATACCACCCCCAAAGAGCAGTTTTTTGTGCTTCAGGCCCAATTTGCAAACCAACTCACGGAGTTTTACCATTCTATCGACAAGCCCCATTGGCTCTGTGCTTTTCATGGCTGTGCGGTTCAAAAGAACAACAAGACCTTTCTGATTTTGGGAAATTCTGGGACTGGAAAGAGTACATTATC
>MDTC01002918.1_pt1 | contig 15127 bp, 13 predicted proteins | sample 811181 | NCBI WGS metagenome assembly MDTC01 (sample SAMN05326644, study PRJNA326480) | marine metagenome | isolation source: seawater | place: Pacific Ocean: North | collected 2011 | reverse complement strand
TTGGACATTCTTTACCTTTCTTTACAGAGTTTCTTGATTTTTCCTCCAAAAATACCGTATAGTTGACGTAGCGTAAACTATAAGGTATTTTTGTTTTTAGCATAAGTCAATTTTTCTTGTATTGTTGTATTGATAGTGCAATGGTGGCCTGATCCACTATTAATCTTATAGATTGGATGGAGAAGATCCTGATCTCATACTTTAGGTAAGTCTGATCACTATGCTGGCACAGTTACGATTATAGAACTTCTATTCTTATGCTGAATTTCTTATTGCCTAAAATATCAGAGAATCATTCCTTGAACTAAATTATGAATTTAGTTTAGTTTGTGAGCAAGCTTGATGCTCTGCATATTTACAAGAGTTAGTAGCAAGTCAAGTTATTAGATAAGGTAAAGCTGAAGAGGTAGCCAGAGATTTGACCTATAGGTTAGTTGAAAGACATCCCAGTTATGAATTTAAGTAAGGTTGAATCAAGTGGGATAGGCATTGTGCATTTGGGTGTAGGGGCTTTCTTCCGAGCTTTTGTCTTGCCACAGTTGCAAGAGATGGCGCAAAATTTTTCAGCAAATGATTTTTCCGGCTGGGGCATTTTAGGAGTAAGTTTTCGCAGTGCAGGGGTGAGAAATCGTCTAGCTAAAAACAATTTTTGCTACCATGCAGTGCAAATTTCTGGTTCTGGTTATGAGATAGTGGAAATAAATTCCTTAAGTACTGTCTACTTTCTGCAAGAACAGCGTGCAAAAGTCATGCAGGCTTTGATTTCGCCCGAATTAAAGATGGTTACATTGACGGTTTCTGAAAAGGGGTATCATTATTCTGCCAATACTCAAAGTATTAACTGGAATAATTTGCAGATCCAGAAAGATCTTGCTTGTTCGAGTATGCCTAATTCCGTACCGGGACTTTTGACCCTCGCACTAAAGAACCGGAGAGAAATGGGGTTACCTCCCTTTGCCTGTGTTAGCTGTGATAACCTGGTTGCTAATGGAAGGGTATTAAGAAAAGTTGTTTTAGATTTAGCTCGGCGTATAGATCCTGATCTTGCCAATTGGATCGATGAGAACACACCTTTTCCGTGCACAATGGTTGATCGTATTGTTCCTGCTACAAAGCCAGAAGAGGTTAGAAAAATTTCGAAACTGACCGTTTGGAAAGATCCTGCACCTGTATTTCATGAACCTTTTAGGCAATGGATTATTGAAGATTGCTTTGGTTCTTTATCTCGTCCTCCCCTGGAGAGTGTTGGGGTCATTTTTGCAAAGGACGTGAAGCCTTACGAAGAAATGAAGCTGAGACTGTTAAATGCCACACACTCAGCCATCGCGTATTTAGGTCAACTTTTGAACAAAAACACCGTTTTTGAGGCAGTTCAAGACCCAGAAATTGTCGATTTCATTGAATATTTATGGGAGCTAGAGCTTTGCCCTAGCTTAGAAGAATCTCCAGACATTAATTTGGGCAAGTATACTCAAAGATTGATGGCACGCTACCAAAATCCAGAACTTGAACATGAAACAATTCAAATCGCTATGGATGGATCTCAAAAAATTCAACCCCGTATATTGGCTCCAATTCGCTCAAACCTCTTAGCAGGTAGACCAACTAGTGGTTTGAGCCTTGTAGTGGCCGCTTGGATAAAGTTTTTGGTTGAAAAAGATGCAAATGGAAGAATGCAAGAAATCGATGACCCTTTGCAAGAAAGCTTACTCAAAGCGATAAGGCAAAAAAATCCTGTAGACAGTATTCTTGATATCAGTGAAATTTTTGGAAAAGATCTTAGACAAGATGAACGATTTGTTAAATCAGTGAGCGAGACTTTTGTTTCAATGTCTCAATTTGGACTGAGAACATGTCTCAAACGTTTTCTTGAAGATTCAGGTTCCCATTAGCCAGTAGTATAGGTTCCAGATTTTACTTTAAAATGGGTAAAGATTATGGAAAGATTAGACAGTTAAGCTTGATTGGAGAAAATAATTCTTATTCAGTTGAGCATATTACTAGGGAGAGGGAGAAAAATATGAGATTTTTGGCAACATTTAAAAAATCATGTAACTTTGAAAGATGGCTCAAGTTGGTTGACGACCTAAAGCCTCACATGAACAAACATGGATTAAAGTTAATAGTGGCAATGGAAAGTGATGATGGAACTAGAATTTATGATCTAGGCGAGGCAGAAACTATGGAAGGGGTTGAAGCATTTGTTTCTGACCCGGAAGTAATTCGAATGAGAGCAGACGCTGGCGTAGACACTGAAAGTCAAGAGGTTATAGCTCCGGTAGGAAAATATCATATTTTTGATTAATGTAGGCAAACAAGATTTGATCTAAGAAAACCACCATTAACTTTTACAAGTTCAGATGTAACTGATTTTATTAGCAAGAAAAACAACTTTATTTCTAGTTGCTGATTATGATTTACCAAAGGCAGCGAACTTCCAATGGACCCCTGAAAGCCCAGCCACGAAATTGTACATCAGATTTCTTAGCGAGTTTCAAATTCGGAAATCTATCAAATAATTTTGGTAGTGCGACCTCGCCGATCAAGCACCTGGAAATTGCAGCACCAGCACAAAAATGTGGTCCAGCACCAAAAGGAATACTTTTTGTCCTATCTTGCAAAACATCAAATGTTTCAGGACTTTTAAAGCACTCTTCATCCCTATTTGCCGATCCAAACATAAAGAAAACCCGGTCATTCTCAGCAAAACTAATTTGGTTGACTTTGCAATCTTTGGTTATACGTCTAGGAGACATACCAATCGGTGAAATCCACCTTGAAAACTCTTCAAAAGCGCCCAGCCAGGAAACTTTATTAGCTAATATCATTTTCATTTGTTCAGGGTGATGTAATAGTGCCCAAATAGTTCCTGCAATTGCATCCCTTGGTTCATTCTGACCACCTGATATGGCGAGTTTGATATTGGCCCTTATTTGTTCTTCTGACAATCCAGCTTGAATTTGGACAGATAACAGGGAGTTAGTTGGATTTTTTAGGAGGGATGGCTGGATTTCATCAATATGTGCATCGATTGCTGCTGTACACCTATTACAGTTTTGTTCGATTTCTTTATTTCCTTCATAGTTAGCTATACCGTCAATCATCCCTTGGCTTACCCTATCCATTTCTTTAGTTTCCATGTTTGTTAAGCCGGTGATTTCTTTGAGGGCTTGAGCGGATAATGGCATTGCATATTCGCTCATCAAATCGCCACCTTTTTGAGATGCCAATTTATCGAGTATGGTGTCGGCAAAATCAGAAAATTTTTGTTTCCAAATTAATTTAGTTGTTTTTGGAGATATTGTTGGGAAAATAGCTCGCCGTTCGTTTAAGTGGGCATTGCCATCCTTTCTCATCATGTTTTGACCCATCAGCTGAGTCATAAGTCCTTCGGGTTGATTGGAAGAAAAAATGGATGTTTTCTTTTCATTTTCGAATATAGCTTGCCGTTTGGTGATTAAAGTAGCATCCAGCTGTGGAATATAAGCAATGGGAAATTTTGCCCTCATCACTTTTAAATCTGGATAAGGATCCAACCAAAAACGAGACATATTTAAATCATAAGTAGGCGCATTTGACATTATTAGTTCGCCTTTTGTGTCAATCTAAATTGGATCAAAATTTGTTTCTTCAAGATCTTAAATCAGCTTGCAACATACTACTTATAAATAGATCATAATAGTGTAAAAGCTTGAATTTAATTTTATTTCCCGCTTATCCCCATATGAATTAATCTGAGGGTGCTTATGCCAATTAGAATAGCTTTAGACTAATGGTCAAGAAATTCATTTAAAACAATAACTACATTTTGTGGAAAAATGTGGCACGATTTTTGTAATATCAGAGATCTATATTCCTTTAGTCTTAGGCCAAAAAAATTAGTATCCGTTGTGTAAAATTTACTATAGAGCAAAAGTTTTGGATATTGAAAATTTTCAGAAAAAGGTCAGGGTATCGTAAACACTGATGGGAAAAATAGAATATAACTTCAAAACATTAATTGCTTAAAAGGACTTCCAAAATGAATAATCCCAAGGTGCCAGTTTCATGGGGAGAACTGTTTGATAAGATCACGATTCTTCAAATCAAATCAGAGAAGCTTTGTTCCCCTCAGGCTATAAAGAATGTGAATACAGAGCTACACATGCTGAGCACAATAATTGATGAAAAAGTTCCAAATTTATCAGAAGCAAGAGAATTTGAAAAAGAGTTAAAGCTAATTAACCAACAATTATGGGATATAGAAGATCAAATTAGAGAAAAAGAGCGGAAAAAGATTTTTGATAGTGAATTCATTCATTGTGCTCGCATGGTTTACATAACGAACGATAAACGTTCAACAATTAAAAGAAGCATAAATCAGGTTTTTGGATCGGATTTGATGGAAGAAAAATCTTATTCTCCCTATTGAAGTTAAAATCTTGACTGCTATTTGGCCACTATTAGCATTCTTTTTGGGTGCGGGTACAAATTGGAGCATAAGGATTTTTCAGATTTTCAGAAACAAGGTTTTATAAATCTTAAACCTCATGTATTGTTAATTATTGTAAGACGTTAGGGATATTGAGTACTGTTCTCTCCTAGTCAAAAAATGTTTTCTGGGCAAACTTGATGATCTTGATGGATTTAGGTAACTAAACCCAAGTAATTGTTGCTCAAACTAAGTTAGTGATAAATGAAATCTTTTTAATAATGAAAGGTAAAATGATTATGAATGAATCTGTCATTATGAAAACTTCGAAGTATTTTAAGGAGAGGGGAATCCTTCTACCTACACTGAGGGAGCTATGTAATCCGGAGGAAATAGATTCACAAATAAAGTCTGAACTAGATTCCGTAGAAAAAAACTCTATGAATCCCCTGAATCTTTTTAGAGTTCATTGGTTCAATAGTAGAGATAAGAGTGCTTTTTCCGAAGTTCCAGAACATATTGTTTTACCTAGCGATTTGACAGGCATAGATGCAAAAATTATTGTTAATATAGGAAGATTTTTCCCATTGATTGATGCACACAAAGTGTTAGCCGCTTACGGTTGCTTGCTTCCAAGAATATTAAGCGGGACTTTTGATTATGAGTTTAACAAAGCTATTTGGCCTTCGACAGGTAATTATTGCCGGGGTGGAATAGCAATTTCCAGAATTTTGGGCTTAAAGAGTTTAGCAATTTTGCCAGAGGGAATGAGTAAGGAAAGATTTTCTTGGTTGGAAAAATGGGTGGAAGACAAGAGTGATATAATAAAGACTGCTGGAACAGAGAGTAATGTAAAGGAAATTTATGATGCCTGCAACGAGTTAAGAAAAAATGAAAGAAATGATATAATTAACCAATTTGATGAGTACTACAATTATGCAATTCATCGGGCAGTGTCTGGGCCATCTTTTGAAAAATCTTTTCTGAAGGTTAAGGGGCAAAGTAAATTAAGAGCCAGGCTTTTTGTGTCTGCATCAGGCTCTAGTGGAACCTTGGCAGCTGGAGATTATTTAAAAGAAAAGCTAAATACAAAAATCGCCGTAGTAGAAGCTACTGAATGTCCAACTTTACTTAATAACGGTTATGGAGAACACAATATTCAAGGAATTGGAGACAAGCATGTTCCGCTCATCCATAATGTTATGAACACTGATTTTGTAGTTGGGATTTCGGATGATTCTACGGACAATTTGAATATTATTTTTAATACCGAAATAGGCCACAAGTTTTTGGAAAATCGCAAAGGTTTAAACCCAGATCTAATCAAAAAACTTCCAGAATTTGGGTTTTCAACCATTGCAAACATCCTAGCCTCAATAAAGCTAGCCAAGTATTTGAAACTAGGACCTGAAGATGCTGTGATTACTGTGGCAACAGACGGAGCAGATTTGTATCTTTCTGAATTAAATAAGGCGGTAAAAGGCTTTAATGGAATATATGATGAAACATCTTGTGCAGAATTATTTGGCCAACATTTAAAAGGAGTCTCAACTGATAATCTACTTGAATTAAGTCAAATGGATAGAGATAGAATATTCAATCTTGGTTATTACACTTGGGTGGAACAACAAGGGGTACAGCTGGATGATTTTGAGGCTAGACGGACTCAAGATTTTTGGGACAAACACTATACTGATATGTTGTCATTAGATTCAAAGATAAATCAATTTAATTCAATTTGATAAGAGAAAATGAGATTTAATTGATCGTAAAATCAGTAACTGATAACCAGCGATTTTTGGCAATCGCATTAATGACTTTAGGTTCTATTCTTATTAGTTTTAATGGGCTAGTGCTAAGGAATATTGAGACGGCTGATAACTGGACTATAATTTTTTACCGGTCTTTAGCTTTTTCTTCGGCCATTTTTTTATATCTGTTTATTAGGTACAGAAGAATTCTTCTGTTGCAAATCACAAAAGTAGGGCCATATGGATGGTTTGCGGGATTAGTATTAGGTATTTCTAATGTGTGTTTTATTTTATCTATGACCTCTACGACGGTTGCTAATACTGTTTTTACTATAAGTTTAATTCCTTTTATTACTGCAGTGTTAGCATTTTTCATTTTAGGCGAAAAATTAACTAAAATCACCATTTACACAATGATTACTGCATTATTGGGTGTTCTAATAATGTTTTATGGAGCTTTACAGGTAGGAGAAATATTGGGAAATGTACTTGCACTTTTTACGGCTATTTTTTTTTCCATTTTCACTGTAGTCCTACGAGCAAATAGAAGTATAGATATGTTACCATGCCTTCTTTTATCAGGCGTAATTGCTATGCTGGTATCATTATCTCTTAAGATGGGTGCATTACAAATTTCATTTCATGACATTTTACTTTGCTTTCTATTAGGAGGGATCATGTCTGGCTTTGTAAACATTTGCTTTGTTTTCGCGTCAAGGCATCTTATTGCTGCCGAGGTAACTCTGTTCTTTTTCTTAGAAATTTCTCTTAGTCCTACTTGGGTTTGGCTCTTTGCAAATGAAAAAACTTCTGTAAACACCCTTATTGGTGGTTCAGTAATATTGATATCCCTTTTGGTAAGAGCGGTTTGGCTTCGTTATATCATTCAAAAGTCAATAGGCACCCACGGGTAATCTAACTAGAGGGACAATTGGGCAAGATATTGGCTAAGAACAAGAAAGACTTATGTAATGCCAAAAAAATATGCTGTTTTATTAGTTTTAATGGGCGGAATTTTCATGAGTTTTGTTGGTCTCTACATGCGACTTCTATCTCAGGCTGATGGCTTCCAGATCTTATTTTATCGTTCATTCGGTATTTGTGGAATTGTTATCTTTGTGGGCTGTTTGCGCCGGCAAACTACACCAATAAAATTTTTTAAAAGTATTGATATAAATGACATTTTTATGGGTTTTGCACTTTCATTGGCTTTTACTTGTTATGTATTTGCAATGCTATACACTTCAGTAGCTTCTACGTTACTCATTCTTTCTGCAACACCTTTCATGACAGCCTCTATTGGTTGGCTGTGGATAAGAGAACGCCCTAAATCAATTACTTGGGTAGCCATGTGTTTTGCATTTTTTGGAATTTATTTAATGGTCAAGGCAGGGCAACAACTAGGAAATAACTTTGGTAATTTTATGGCATTATTATCGGGTTTCTGGTTTGCCCTTATGTTAGTAATTGCCCGTCGAAGCGGCAAACATGATGTTTTAGGAGGCACCTTTATTGGTGGGGCTTTCTGTGTTCTTTGGGGAGGGTGTATGGCGGTTATTCTTGGTACCGGTTTAACTGTTTTAAGTTTTGATTTATTTATAATCTTGGTAATGGGTATTTTTGGGATTGGGATCGGAATTGCCTTTGTTACTTGGGGAGCTAGCCATGTTCCGGCTGCCGAAGTGAGTATACTGGTACTGATAGAGAGTGTCCTAGGCCCTGTCTGGCCATGGCTTTTACTTGGAGAATCAATGACTTTATCTGAGATTCTAGGAGGAGCATTGGTTCTAAGCTCTGTCGTGACGTTTGCTCTTTTTACAGCGAAATAATTTTAAATTAATTGAGTTTCTTTTTAATTTAGGGCGCTTAATTCAGGCATGAAGAAAATAGTTTATATACCCCAAGTAACAACTCCAACATTTATTAAAAAATTTATTCGAGCCCAATTATGTAGAGAGAGGTTATGAGAGCATTTAGTCCTTAAAATAAAATTCTTATAGCAAGTTGGTTGGTGTTTGGTTTCCTATAAATTCCTCAATGTTTTTAAGAGCTAGCTCTCCCATCTGAGTTCTCACCTCTAAAGAAGCTGTGCCAAGATGAGGGAATAATGTGACATTCTCCATCTTCATCAGTGCTTCTGGTACCTCAGGTTCAAATTCATAAACATCAAGCCCTGCGCCGCCAATTTGGCCAGTTTGCAAGGCTTCAATCAGAGCTTTTTCGGAAATTACATCACCACGTGCTATATTGACTAAGATGGCATGTTTCTGCATTGAACAGAAAACGGCTTCATTAATTAAGTGTTTAGTTGCTGCACCTCCAGGAACTGCTAAGAAAACTACATCTACCTGCGAAACTGCTTCATTGATGCTAGACAAATACTTAGCGGGAAGAGGTAAATTTTTTTCTGATCGGCTCGAATAAAATATTTCCATTCCAAACCCAAAATGGCAACGATGAGCAATTGCCTGGCCAATGCGTCCCATGCCAATTATTGCTGCTTTTTTCCCACTGATATGCAGACCTAACATTTGAGTTGGGTGCCAGCCTTTCCATTCTTGGGTCCGAACCAGCCTTTCCCCTTCTCCAGCTCGGCGAGCAGTCATAAGCATTAGAGTTATTGCAATATCTGCGGTAGCATCTGTTACCGCTCCAGGAGTATTTGTGACCATGATTCCTTTTTTCTTGGCCTTATTCACATCAATATGATTGTATCCAACACCAAAATTTGCAAGTAGCCTGCAACGAGGATTTTCTACTCGAAGAAAGATACTAGCACTAAAAACATCACCTAATGTGGGAACTACAATGTCATAGTCTTGAAGAGCTGAAATCATTTCCTGCTCGCTCATGGAAGTTGTTTTACTTCTTGTAGTAACATCACCGAGGCCATTAGCTTTTTGATGGATTTCTGATGGGAGGGGACGGGTAATTAAGATCTTGTACAAATTGTTAACTCCACCTACTAAACTAATTTTTTTCAATAACAGGAAATAAGCTTCCATCTGCTTTATCTACAATTATGATAAACACTCTGACTTACAATTTGCAATGTGGGATAGTAAAAATTCAGAATCCTCTCAACGAAAATCCAATAAAGGATAATAGAAAGTTTGCAGGTTGAAAATATATTCCTTAGTCATTCCTTCCATTGAAAATGATGAGATCTATTAATGCTCTAAGGTGTATAGCTTTAGATTGCATTTTTTGAAGTTTAATTCAAAAATTATTTTTGCAACACTCATTTTTTTATCTATTTTGAAAAGCTAAAAATTTTCAAATATTGTCGTATAAGTTGCTTGAGATTACCTTCTATTTTTGAGGGTGGGTTAGGGAAAAGGGGAAAATACCAGAATTTTTTAAGTAATTGAAAGTACTTATGATTCTTGGCTTAAGAGATAAGAAATCATAGATCAAAAAGATCTGTGGTGCAGTTCAAAGATTTGTTAGATTAAGTCCATGAGCTGTAGACTTATCTCTAAACATGTGTAGTGTCAGAAAGATGCTATTCATAATTCCACTCACAGACTAGGTTTGGGGAATTAGATAGGTCTTCTTTATTCATATTTGATATTTTGAAAACAGGTTGCTAAGTTTGTTTATTGCGCAAGATAGTGAAGGGTTTTATTGCAAAAAAAACAACGAATTATAGTGTCAGATCTTTTAATGTGGATATTTTCGAAATTATTGACTGAGAACATTATAATCTACTGAGGCAACAATATGAAAATTGCTGGTAAAAAAGTATTACTTACGGGAGCTAATGGCGGGATTGGTCAAGCTATTCTTAGACGGTTACACGGAGAAGGTGCTCTTATTGCCGCTACTGATTTAAATGTCGATTATCTAGATGCTAAAGTTCGTTTTAATGGGAACTTATTGGACAAGAAATTTTGTGATGAATTGCCTAAACGTGCGTATGAAGCATTGGGAGGTTTAGACATTTTAATAAATAATGCAGGAGTTATTAGAAGAGGAAAGATCACAGAATCCAGTGATGAAGATTTGGAAGTTTCCATGAAAGTGAATGTAGAAGCGCCGTTTAGATTGTGCCGTGCTAGTATCCCTTTGTTAAATCAGGGAGGGGGGGGAGCTATTGTCAATATAGCCAGCTGCTGGGGAATTTATCCTGGACCTTCACACCCTATTTATGTCATGACAAAGGCGGCTATAGCGTCATTGACACAATGCTTGGGGAGGGATCATGCAAGTGAAAATATTCGTGTGAATGCGGTATGTCCTAATGAAGTAAATACTCCTATGATTAAATCAGGTTTTTTAATAAGGGGACTAGACCCCAATAAAGGTATCGAAGAATTAAATAAGACTGTTCCTTTAGGTCGTATCGCAGAACCAGAGGATATAGCTGATGTTGTGGCCTTTCTATTATCAGATGCCGCGCGATATATGTGTGGATCTTTAGTTGAAGTAAATGGAGGAAAAGCAGTTTCTTGAATTATCTAAAAGGTAAAGTGGCTCTAATTACGGGTGCTTCAAGTGGGATTGGTTTAAGCACTGCAAGGTTGCTCAGCAAACATGGTGCACAAGTTTATACAGCACAAAGACGAGAAGGCGAGCACGATTGGATAGAGGCTGATTTTCATAATCCTGATACGTGTGCAAATGTGATAAGTGAATTGTCCGAACGTACCAATCACTTAGATATCCTAATCAATAATGCAGGAATCATGAAGGAGGGATCTGTAAAGGAGACCAGTGTTCAAGATTGGAACGCCCAATTACATCTGAACTTGACCGTGCCTTTTATGCTGATCAAGAACGGCTTGGGCCTCATGCAAAGTAAAGGAGCCGCAATTGTGAACATAGGATCTATTGAAGGGATAGGGAGCAACCCTCGTCACCCAGCTTATTGCGCCTCTAAAGCGGGGTTGCATGCCTTAACAAGAGCAGTTGCAGTTGATCATGGGTCAGAAGGTATTCGGTGTAATGCTGTTGCTCCTGGTTGGATTAACACACCACTTAATCTTGATTTCATCAATTCAATGCCTGATCCTAAGGCTTTTAAAGCAAAAATTGGTCAAATACATCCTCTGAACCGCTGCGGTGATCCAGAAGAAGTTGCGGAGCTAATCGTTTGGTTAGCCTCTGACAAAGCATCCTTTGTAACGGGTCAGATCTTCACAATTGATGGAGGACGTACTGCAAAATTAAGTTTGCCCTGAGTTTTATTTGATTCTTCACAAGATAACCTGAAAGCGTTTCTTGAAGTTGCTAAGAACTAAATCATAGTCAGTCTCATAAAATGTATACTTTATTTTTTTGATTATTGGTAGTTTCTTGATAATTTAGTGTAGGTAAGAAATCCCTGATCATACAGACTATTTATATCTTTCGTTAGTTTTTACATTTGTTTTTAAGAGAGCATCTATGGCAGAATCGAGGGAAACTTTTCCTAATTTATTACCTCCTTCATCTATTACGTTACATTCCTTAGTTTTGGATTTGTTTAGTTCCTTCAGAGCATTTTCTAAAGTTAGTGATGATATTAAGTTGGGTCCACGACAAGATCCTTTGGTTGCTATAGATTCAATCCTGATTACCTTACCTCTATTAACGTCTTTTATGAAATCAGAGATATAATCATCAGCTGGAGTCATGATTATTTCTTGAGGATTTCCTTCCTGAATTACTTTTCCATCTCTTAATATCGCAATGTTGTCACCTATTCGCAGAGCTTCATCTAGGTCATGAGTAATGAAAATAATTGTCTTTTGAAGTTCGTTTTGTAAATCTAGTAGAATATCTTGCATGTCAGTCCTTATAAGGGGATCTAGGGCTGAAAAGGCTTCATCCATGAGTAGAATTGGGGCATCAGTCGCGAGTGCGCGTGCTAATCCTACTCTTTGCTGCATGCCACCTGACAATTGTGCGGGGAAATGATTTTCAAACCCCGATAGGCCTACTTTTTCAATCCATATATGACTGCCTTCTTTGGCTTGTGACTCACTCACTCCCTGAATAGTTAGGCCGTAAGCTACGTTTTGTGAAACAGTTTTATGAGGAAGTAAGGCAAATTTTTGAAATACCATGGATGTCTTTTTTCTTCTAAACTCTCTTAGTTCAGTTTGTGACATTTTAAGTACATTCTCATTGTCGACAATTACTTCTCCTGAAGTAGGTTCAATCAGTCTGTTAATATGCCTAATGAGAGTTGATTTACCTGAGCCGGATAAACCCATTATGACTTGGACTTTTTGCTTGGGTATGGTTAAATTTATGTCATTTAAGCCAAGTACGTGGCTATGCTTATCCAGAAGCTCTTGCTTGGAAATACCTTCTTTAACATGTGGCACAAATTTTTTGGCTTTAGGACCAAAAATTTTGTACAAGTTATTTATTTGGAGTTTAACATCACTCATGATCTTTTCCGTATCTATGAGCTTGAAGTCTCTTCCCGTATCTTTGTGAGACCCGATCAAATATGATAGCAAGTGCGACTATAGCTAATCCATTCATTAAACCCAAAGTGAGGTACTGGTTTTGTATCGCCTGTAATACTGGCATTCCAAGACCTTTAACGCCAATCATTGAAGCTATTACCACCATGGCAAGAGCCATCATTATAGTTTGGTTAACGCCAGCAAAAATATTTGGCAAAGCAAGTGGAATTTGTACATCGAAAAGTTTTTGACGATAACTAGACCCGAAGGAATCAGCTGCTTCTAAGATTTCCTTGTCAACTAATCTTATCCCTAGATTAGTAAGCCGTATAACTGGCGGTAAAGCATAAACACAGACAGCAATTAAGCCTGGAACTCGACCTATGCCCAATAGCATGACTACGGGGAGCAGATAAACAAATATAGGTATTGTTTGCATGAGATCTAATATGGGTGTGATGGCGCCTTGAATTCGATCATACCGTGACATTAATATTCCTATTGGTATTCCTATTGCTATGCAAATTATTGTAGCAACCGATATTAAGGATATTGTTGCCATCATATCTTTCCACATGCCGAAATAACCAATGATGATAAATGATAATACGGATCCTAGGGCTAGTTTCCAGCTTCTTGAACCTAAATAAGAGAGACCTGCCACGGCGAAAAGGATAATTGGCCAAGGTGCGGATATGAGTAATTTTTCAAGCCAAACTAAAAAATAGTACAAGGGATCAAAAAAAGCCTCAATATTATCCCCGTACTCTCGGGAAAAACCCTTAAAAGCAGAGTCGATACCTTTTTTTAGATCTCGAAGATCACGCTTGCCTAAGCTTGGTATTTCAGTCCAAAAGTCCATAGCCATAATCTTATGTTCAATTTGAAAGCAAAGTGGCTGCACCGAGTCGGGGTGCAGCCATTAGATTAGATTCTTACAATGAAGCCTTTACTTTGGCTGCTACTTCTGCAGAAACCCAAGTTGTCCAAATATCTTCGTATGAAAGAAGAAATTCAATTGCAGCGTCTGAGCCTTGCGATTGATTATCTTCCATATAAACAAGCATCTTATTCATCACTGGGCCCGGATATATCCTCTTTGAAAAATAATCCATAGCCCCAGCTGCTTCATTCTTAAAGTTTGTGGTAACTATGGTATGGACTTCAGACTTCGTCCATGCTGAAGGTTTTGGATCTGAGCAATCTTGCTCTGCTTTGGCAATACATCCATCCCAGTTTTCAGCACCTGCGAATGGCACGCCAAAATCCATTAATTGCATATTAAATTTTCCAATCGGAGCCGTTGGAGCCCAATAGTACCCAAACCAGTTGTCGCCTCTTTCAACGGCCTTAGCCATTGAAGCGTCCAAACCAGCTTGTGAACCTGGATCGGTTAATATCCATCCCTTTTCTTCCATCTTAAATGCCCGGAATAAGTTGATATTTGAAAGTTGGCATCCCCATCCAGCTGGACAACCAATGAACTCTCCTTTTGAAGGATCTTCTTTTGCTGGAAACAGATCGGGGCGCTCTAAAATATCCAAGACAGTTTTTAGCTCTGGATGCTTCTCCAGGGTAAAGTCTGGAACCCACCACCCTTCGCCAAGTTCAGTGATCGGCATTTCTCGCGCTGAATGAAGCCGCCCTTCATCCATAGCTGCAAAAAGTGGTTCACGCACTGCATTTATCCAGAGTTCAGCTGCAACGTCAGGTTGCCCTTTCTCATTCATAGATGCAAAGGTCGTGGTCGTTGCACCTGCCACCATTTCAATGTCGCAGCCATAACCTTCTTCTAGGATTATTTTATCCACATTTGCCATCAAAGTAGCTGAAGGCCAGTTCATGTCGGCCATTGATATTGAACCACAGGCAGCCCAGGCTTGGCCTGATAATGCCATGAGGCTAACAAATATCGGTGTTATTAATAACTTTTTCATTACTTGTCTCCCAAGTTTTGGTATGATTTTAATCGATTGTGTTCTCACTTATGAACTAACTTACGATATTAGGCTAAAGGAGTAAGGCTAGCTACAACGTGAGAGAGTTGTCAATAGTTTATTGGATTCATGAAATCTAAAAGAGGAGAGAAGATGCTGGCTAGAGCTGTAGAAATCCTTGAGAGGCTGGTTGCATTTCCGAGTGTTTCGGGAACTTCAACCCATGGTATAGTTAATTACATAAAAAAGTATATTGAGGGACATGGAATTGAGGTCGCACTTTCTTTCGATTTGTCTGGTGAGAGGGCGAATGTTTTTGCGACGCTAGGACCGGTAGTTGATGGTGGGATCGTTTTGAATGGGCACACTGATGTGGTCCCAGTGAAAGGTCAAAAATGGCAAAGCGATCCTTTCACCCTGACAAAACGTAATAACTGTCTTTATGGACGGGGTTCTGTTGACATGAAAGGTTTTTTGGCTTGTGTTTTGGCTTCGATTCCTATTTTTAAGGAAATGAATCTAAAAAAACCTATTCATATAGCATTCACATTCGATGAAGAAACAGGTGGGTATGGACTACCGTTTCTTTTAAATAGTCCGGAATTCATAGACTGCTCTCCAGAGATT
>MDTC01078162.1_pt1 | contig 15128 bp, 18 predicted proteins | sample 811181 | NCBI WGS metagenome assembly MDTC01 (sample SAMN05326644, study PRJNA326480) | marine metagenome | isolation source: seawater | place: Pacific Ocean: North | collected 2011 | reverse complement strand
GTTACAATACTTCAAAGAAAAAAATTGGAGCTTTAAATGATGCAACCAATCGTATTGCAAAAAAATTATCTATTTTTCTTAAAAATTCTGATAATTGGAGTTGGTATTTTTCTCCACAGCAAAATTCTGATGCAGTTGATTACATGACAAAAAATGTATATGTCGCTATGTGTGCTGATATCTTACACAATGGACATTTAAATATAATAAGAGAAGCTAGAAAGTATGGAAAAGTCATAATAGGATTACTTACTGATAATGCGATAGCTAGCTATAAAAGGACTCCAACATTGAGTTACGATCAAAGAAAAACTGTTATTGAAAATATTGTGGGTGTTGCTACTGTTGTAGAGCAAAAAACTCTTGATTATACAGATAATTTAGAGTTTTATAAACCAGATTTCGTAGTACATGGTGATGATTGGAAAACTGGTGTGCAAAAAGAAACTAGAGAAAATGTAATAAAAAAATTAAAAGAATGGAAAGGTAAGGTAATTGATGTTCCCTATACTCCTGGCGTATCATCCACTAAATTAAATGATCATTTAAAATCTATAGGGACTACTCCTGATGTTAGAAGATCTAGATTGAAAAAAATTATTGATTCAAAACCAATAGCTAGAGTTTTAGAAGCCCATAATGGTTTAACAGGTTTGATTGTAGAAAAAACAAAAGTTGGTAATGATGAATTTGATGCCATGTGGTTGAGCAGTTTAACTCACTCCGCATCAAAGGGAAAGCCAGACAATGGTGTGATTGATATAACTACAATTAGTCAAACTTTAAATGAAATATTTGATGTGACCACCAAGCCGATAATAGTAGATTTAGACAATGGTGGTATGATTGAACATTTTAAATTTACTATTAGAAGTTTAGAAAGATTAGGGGTATCCGCTGTTATCATAGAGGATAAAACAGGATATAAAAGAAATTCTCTGTATGAGGATACTTCAAATCAAATTCAAGACTCTAAAGAAGATTTCGGTAAAAAAATATCTGAAGGTAAAAAGTCATTGGTGACTAAAGACTTTATGGTAATCGCTAGAATAGAGAGCTTCATATTAGGAAAAACGTGTCAAGATGCTTTGGATAGGGCTGAGTTTTATATTAATGCTGGCGCAGATGGTATTATGATTCACAGTAAAAAAATAGATATTAGTGAGGTTGTCAGCTTTTGTATACAATACGAAAAGTTAAATAAAAAAGTACCTTTGGTTGTTGTTCCTACTACTTATAATAAAAGGTATGAAAGTGAACTTCGTGATTGTGGTGTGAACTTAGTTATATATGCAAATCATTTACTTAGAAGTTCATATCCAGCTATGGTTAATACAGCTAAGTCTATATTAGAAAATAAAAGATGTTATGAGGCTAGTGAAAATTGTTTACCAATAAAAGAAGTTTTAGAGTTAATACCAAATGATTAGTTTAAAAGACGTTTCAGAGTCATATGATTTTTATACTGGTGTGCCAGACAGTAGACTCAAGTCATTTATAAAAGAAATAGAGAACTCTGTTTTTAAACATATACCAGCTCTTAATGAAGGACAAGCTATTGGTATTGCAGTTGGTGCAGAGTTAGCTGGTATGAAAAGTTGTGTCTATCTACAAAATTCAGGACTTGGTAATTGTATAAATGCTCTAACAAGTCTATGTATCCCACATAAAATTTACCCTCTGTTAGTAGTAGGACACAGAAAAGGATTACCACAACATAAAGTTATGGGCGAGGTTGATGAGATGATGTTAAAATTAATTGGTTATACAAACTATATAATAGTATGATAAGTAGAGATTCTGTATTAAGAACTATCCATAGTTATCACGATAATGAAACAGTATTTATCACAAGCACAGGTTATATTTCCAGAGCTATGTATAATTTATATCCAAAGAGTGAGAATATATTTTATATGCAAGGTAGTATGGGTTTAGCTCCGTGTATTGGTTTGGGTATGGCTGCTAATACTAATAAAGAGGTGGTTGTAATAAGTGGTGATGCAGCGCTCTTGATGCACTTAGGTATAACACATACTATAGCTGAACATAACTTAGATAATCTTTTTGTCTATGTTTTGGATAATGGATGTCATGAATCAGTTGGTGGTTTTAAGTGTGCTGAATTAGATAAAGGTTACAAAGGTGTGAATAGAATATTTAAAATTAGTAAAGATGGTAAATCAGATAGAGTTGGTTTAGATTGCTTTGAAAACACTAAACAAATTAAGGAGTTATTTTGAGCACTTTATTGGTTTGTTCTGAGTCTACAAAAAATCTATTATCTGGATTTAAAAGAAAAAGGATAGTTACATCAGCACCTGATAAAAGTATATTAGATGAGGTTAGTACTGAAAAAAATGTAGTGGCTATCGGTGGTGGTGCTGTAATAGATACTGCTAAAATTATATCTAAAAATCCGATCAGTTGTTATCCAACAACTGCTGCAGGTTCTACAGAAACATCTTGGTCTGTTTATTGGGATGGTGTTAAAAAGTGTAGTATAAAAAGACACAAACCAAAAGAGGTTACTATTAATTCTGATTTTTTAAAGTTACCGTATAATGTAATGGCTGAAACTACTTTTGATGTTGTAAGCCATTGTTTAGATAGTTTAAATTCAAAGAAAGCTACGAAGAAAAGTATTAAACATTGTACCAAAGCTTTGAATATATTAAGAAATAGTGGAAGGGATAATGTTAATTTAATAATAGCTGGTTGTCAGGCAGGAAAGGCTATAGAAATTACTGGAACTAATTTATTACATTCTTTGTCCTACCCTTTAACAGGACATTATGGTATATCTCATGGATTAGCATTGGGTTATTTTTTACCAAAGATTTCAAAGTTAATGAATAACAATGTGGATGATATAATAGATAGATACTCTACGATGACATTTGATTTAAGTATTGACATTGATATGGTAATAGATGAAGCATTAAAATATGATAAGATATATGAATCTAATATATTTATAGATAGAAAAACTTTACAGGAGGTTTTAAAATGAAAATAGTAGGTTTTCATAGTAGTCATGACTCTTCATACTCAGTATTAGAAGATGGTGTTCCAAAAGTACATAATGAAATAGAAAGATTTAATAGAATAAAAAATTGTGTAGCTAATTCAATAAAATTCTTTTTAGATAATGATGAGGATGTTAATGATATCGATATTATGGCTACTCATAGAACAGGTGGTCCTAAAGATCATGCGTACATGGATGATTTTAATAGATGTGAGGAAATAGTAAAAAAGAATGGTGGCAAACTTTATGTAACTGGACACCACCAAGCTCACGCTTCAAATTCTTTTTATACGAGTAATTTTAGAGAAGCTCTAATAATGACTATAGATGGTGGTGGTGTCGATAATGAAGATGGCTCTTTACATAGAAAGGAGCAAATAGATGACAGTAAAAATTCCGTTACCACTTGCACTACTTTTTGGATGGGTAAGGATAATAAAATTGAACCTTTAGAAATGATACCAAGCTCATTATTAAATGTTGGATTCTATTGGGCTAATGTTACAAAAAAAGTTTTTGGTTTAGGTACGTGGGGTGATCCTAGAGGAGATCAGGCAGGAACAGTTATGGGGATGGCAGCTCTTGGAGATCCCGAAAAATATAGAGGACATTTTACCAATATGATTGATGGTTTCACTCATCCAAAAGGACATGATGAATTAAGAAAAATAGCTGATAGCGATGAAAAGGAGAGATTTCATATAGCCGCTGGTTTACAATCTGTAACTGAGGAGTTAATGAAAAACCTTTTAACTCCATACATTGAAAAATACAAACCAAAAAACTTATGTTTATCAGGTGGTGTAAGTTTAAATTGTGTATCAGTTGGTAAGATGTTTGATTGGTTTCCTAATATAAATATATTCTGTGATCCAATACCATATGATGCTGGGTTATCACTAGGTTCTTCTCGATATGTATGGCATCACATATTAGATAACCCAAGAATTTACGACAAACCAAAAAATAGAACTCCATATTTGGGTTACACATATCCCAAAGATCAGGTAGAGGCTGCTCTAGCCGCGCGTGATAGTGAAATTGAAGTTATAGGAGCTGATGATGATTATGTAATTCAGACAATGATTAACAAAAAAATCATTTCAGTTTTTGGTGGAGGATCGGAATCTGGCAGAAGAGCTTTAGGTAATAGAAGTATTTTAGCTGATCCAAGATCAGAAGAGAATAAAGATATAGTGAATGAAAAAGTAAAACACAGACAATGGTTCAGACCATTTGCACCATCTATATTAAGAGACTATGTAAAAGATTGGTTTGTACACGATGTTGATAGTCCTTATATGAGTGTAGCTTTAAAATTTAAGGAAGGGATGGGTAATAAAGTTCCAGCTGTTTTACATTTTGATAATACTGCCAGATTACAAACTGTTAGTAAAGAGGATAATGAATGGTATTATAATTTTATAGATAAATTCAGAGAAAGAACAGGTGTTCCAATAATATTAAACACAAGTTTTAATGACAGAGAACCCATAGTGGAAACACCAGAGCACGCACTTGATTGTTTTTTAAGAACTAACATAGATTATTTATATTTCAGAGACTATGGAACTTTAGTGAGTAAAGCATGGAAAAAGTAGCTCTTATGGTAGAGACAAGAAAACACAAAGCTCTACCTTTTGTTTTAAATAATGTAATGTCTATTTTGCCAGATGATTGGGGATTGCAGATATTTCATGGAAACAATAATTTGGAATACTTAAATGATTTAATAAATAACGATATTATTCTTAAAAACAAAAATATATTTTTAAATAAATTAGAAATTGATTCAATAACTGCTGATGATTCTAGCTTAGAGATTATGTTAAAAACTAAATTTTGGGATCAAGTTGTTAGCGAAACTGTTCTATATTTTGAATGTGATACTATATTATGTTCTAAATCTAAACATAAAGTTAGTGAATTTGAAAAATTTGATTACATAGGCGGATGGTGGGGCCAACCATTTTCAGTATCATCATTAAATGAAACTTATGATAGAGTTATGAACGGTGGTTTATCTATTAGAAAAAAAAGTTGGATGATAGATATTATAGATAAAAATTTAGAAATCTATTTAAAAAGAGGTGGTAATTCTTGTGAGGACTATTTTGTTTCAGACTCACTTGTAAAAAAACCATTAGTAAAGGAAGTTTTAAGTTTTTCAATTGATGGTGGTTATATGTATCCTTTATTTGATGAGCCGCCTTTTGGACTTCACAAACCTTGGGGTGTAAAAGGAAAAGAATATAGTGGAATGTATTACGAAAAAATAAGACAAGTTGTTGAGGAAGTAGACATTTTAAGGAGATTACACGATGTATAAAGATGGCGAGGAAATGAGGTTATATGAACTAAAAGATTTGAACATTGGCATTGATAATATTTTAGACATAGGTGCTCATACAGGACAATTTCACGGTTGGGCTAGGGTGTATTGGCCTGAGTCTTTTATCTATATGATTGAAGCTAATTCAGTTCACGAAAGTTCTTTAGACAGATTATCAATGATTAGCGGAAATACAAAATATGAGATAGCCGCTTTAGGTGATGAAGAAAGAGAAGTTACTTTTTACACTCGAAGTGACAAACCACATACAGAGGGTAACTCATATTATAAAGAGGCTAATTATTGGGATATACCACAACTAGTTCAAGAAAATACTATGACTCTACAAAAGTTGGATGATATATTTAAGGATAGTTATGTGTTTGATCTAATTAAAATAGACACCCAAGGCTCTGAGCTTGATATTTTAAAAGGTGGTAAAGATTTAGTCAGTAAGTCTAAAGCTGTAATATTAGAAGTTGCTTATATTGAATATAACTTAGGAGCTCCAAGTAGTGATGAGGTTATAGAATATATGCGAGATATAGGATTTGAGAATAAAATGAGCATAGGTGAACACTATGAAGGAAAGGATGTTTCTCAAAAAGATTTATTATTTTTAAGTAAGGAGTTGTAATGAAAAAAGAATTTTTAGATTTAGGCAAACAGCCAATAGCAAATAAGTTTTTAAAAGAAGCTGAAATTAAAGATGAGTTTTTCTTTGATTTAAAAGTGGTATTTGATGAGGAAACAAAGTTAGTTTCTTTAAAAGAATTTGTAAAGCCAGAACTGATGTTTAATGAAAACTACGCTTACAATACTTCAATGTCTACACCTATGGTAAATCATTTTAGAAATACTGCTAGCATATTAAAGGGTAGATTCAATCCTAAATCAGTTTTAGAAATAGGTTCTAATGATGGTCCATTTATCTCAAATTTCCCTACTGATACTTCTTTTTGTGTAGAGCCATGTGATAACTTTGCTAAAATAACTGGCGATATGGGATACAGAACTAGAACAGATTTTTGGACTACTGACTTGTCAAAAGAAATAGAAGAAGGTATTGGTAAAGTAGATTTAATTTATTCTGCTAATTGTATATGCCACATACAGGACTTAGATGATTGTTTTAGTGCAGTTGCTAATTTACTTAGTGACAAAGGGGTATTTGTATTTGAAGACCCATCACTTCTTAGGATGTTAGAGAGAGGTTCATATGATCAAATATATGATGAACACGCACATGTATTTTCTGTAATAGCATTGGATAATATTTTAAGAAAAAATGGTTTAATGATATTTGATGTTGAAAATCTTTCTGTTCATGGTGGTTCAAATAGGATATATGCAAAAAAACCAAACATACCATCTGATAATATTATAACTCAAAATTATTATGATAATATTGCTGAAGAGGCTGTATTCGGAATTGATGAATTTGAAACTTATAAAATATTCGCTGAAAGAGTAGAGGAATCAAAAGGTAAATTATTTAGGTGTTTGGGGAATCTTAGACATAATGGTAAAAAGATATTAAGTATAGGTGCTACATCTAAATCTACTACTGTATTTAACTATTGTGGTATTGATGATTCCATCGTAGATTGTATTACAGATACAACTCCAAGTAAACAAGGTTTACTCGCACCTGGCAGTCACATACCTGTGGTGAGTAGAGATTCAGTAAACTTAAATGATTACGACTACGCTTTCTTAGGAGCTTGGAACTTTAAAGATGTTATAGCAAATAAAGAAAGAGATTTTGTAAAAAATGGTGGTAAGTTTATCACACACGTGCCAGAAATAATGATATTTTCATAAGGAGAATGATATGTATTATAATGAAGATGATAGAGCTCAGAGGTTATTTGATGTGTTTGATGTTTTAGATGGACAGATAAATGTATCATATGTCAATAGTACAGATCACATAGTGGCTTGGCATAAACACAATATACAAACAGATTATTGGACTTGCCTGAAAGGTTCATTTAAGGTGGGAATGGCTACTCCAGAAGATGGTTGCGAGTTTGTATATTTATCAGATAAACAACCAAGAGTTATTGAAATGAAACCAGGTGTTTATCATGGATATAAAGCCTTAGAACCTGGTTCTATACTATTATATTATTTAACAGAGAAATATAATCCAGACGATGAGAAGAGAGCACCCGTTGGATATTTTAATGAGGAGTGGAAAGCCGAAAATAAATGACAACAATTAATGATGTAAAAAGATTTAACCTAAAGTATTTTGATGAGTCGGATGGAAGGTTAGCACCGATTGAATTTCACAAAGATGTTCCATTTGAGGTTAAGAGAATGTTTTATGTTTTTGGTGTACATAACCAAAATGATAGAGGTAAACATAGTCACCATGAAACTAAACAGCTGCTTATTTCTATCAATGGTTCTATTGATGTAAAATGCGATGATGGTTTAGGTGGTGTAAGAACTTGGACACTAACTCAGCCTTGGAACGCTATTTATATTCCTGAAATGATTTGGGATGAACAGAGATATAATACTAAGGATGCGATATTATTAGTATTATCAAATACAAACTACGATAAATCTGATTACATTGAGGATTATGAACAATTTAAGAAAATTAAAAAACCTATTAAGAGAGGCTGGAGAGGACAAAAATTAGGAACATATCATGAAGATAAATAGAATACAAAATCCATATCCAGCAGTCTATATAGAGGATTTTTTCCCTAATAAATCATTGTTAAGAGCGGCAGCTGAGAGTTATGGTGATGTAGATGATTGGGTAAAATATGGAGGCGGCGATTCAAATCAAGTTCAATGGTGTAATAAATTAGGTCGTGAATATATTCCAACACCAGCTTTGATTGTTATGGATTATATGGTTACTCATTTTGATCCCAATGAGGTGTTTGGATTAACAGACAAAGCTTTTCCAGATTTGTCTTACTATGGTGGTGGAATGATGGTTACACCTAATTCAAATGGAGAGGGTGGACATTTAGGAATGCATGTTGATGCCACACATCATGGAATACATAAAGATTGGAAAAGAGAGTATAGTGTTATAATTGGGTTATCGGAAGAATACGACTCATCATTTGATCTGCTCATACATAATGGAAAAGATGAGCATGCTAGAATACCATACAAATTCAATAGCTTGTGGGCTTTTAAAACATCAAAGAATTCTTGGCATGGTGTTGATAAGATAACAGAGGGTTTGGATAGAAAGTCTTTAGGTATTATGTATTGGTCTAAAAGTGAGGAAGGGATTCAAACAAAAGCTAAGTTTAACAATGATTTGGAGTTTGATTGAGAATACTAATTACAGGCGGTGATGGTGAGTTTTGTAAACACTTAGTGAAAGAGGGAAAAGATTTCTCATTTCTAACACCATCTAAAAAAGAAGCAGATGTGAGAAATTACTGGCAATTAGACAGATATTTTTATACACATCAATCTGAATTTGACATTGTTATTCACGCAGGTGCTATAACAAGACCTATGGTTATACACGAGGACAATCCAAAATTAAGTATAGAGACAAACATAGTCGGAACTTCTAATATCGTTTTGATGTGTGAAAGGTATAATAAAAAAATAGTATACATCTCTACTGATTATGTTTATGAGGGTATTGATGGAAATTACAAAGAAGATGATCCTATGAAACCATTTACAAAATATGGTTGGTCTAAATTAGGTGGAGAGTGTGCTGTTCAAATGTATGATAATCATTTGATATTGAGAATGGCTATGAACAGAAAACCATTTCCACATCCTAAAGCTATAAAGGATATGAAAAAAAGTCTTATGTATATTGAAGATGCTGCTAAAGTGACTTTAAAGTTATTAAATCAAAACGGTATAATTAACGTTGGTGGTAAATCACAATCTGTTTATGACTTTGTAAAAAGAGAAAATCCTAACGTAGAACCTATTTATTTAAGAGAGATATCAGATGTCAATATGGCTACTGATTGTTCTATGGATACAACAAAAATGAAGAAGGTTATAAATGATTCAACTTTTTAATATTCAACATCATAAAATAGATACATCTGAGTTTAATAATTTATTACATGATGATGTGGTGGTTAAGCTAGAGAAAAAAATAGCAAAATATGTGGGTTCTAAATATGCTTGCTCTGTTAATAGTGCGACTAATGCTATATTTTTAATAATGACAATGGATTATTTTTTGAAACCACGCACTATTAAGATACCTAGTATGATACCACCTGTAGTTGCTAATGCTATTTTGACAAGTCACAACAAAATTGAATTTACAGACAACACAAAGTGGGTTGGAGACTCATACGTTCTACATAAATTCAGAACATATAAGGTGGTTGATTCTGCTCAAAAGTTAGAAAAAAATCAATTTAGAAAAGAATGTAAACCAAATGATGTTATGATTTTTAGTAATTATCCCACTAAACCTTTGGGTGGAATTGATGGTGGCATAATAGTTACTGATGATTATAAAAAATACAAATGGATGAAAGAAGCTGTTTTAAATGGGATGACTTTTGCAGAAAACAATTGGGAAAGAGGTATATCTTTTCCAGGTTATAAGATGTATATGAACTCAATTCAAGCTGAAATATTAATGAGAAACTTTAAGAATTTTGATAAAAAAATGAAGGTGTTAGGAAATTTAGTTGATATATATAATAGAGAGTTAGGTTATAATAATTCAAGTAAACATTTGTATACAATAGAAGTTTTGAATAATGAGAAGTTTATTCAGAGTATGAAAAATGCTGGCATAGTATGTGGTATTCACTACCCAGCACTTCATAAAAATCCGATATACAATGATGGTAAAAAATATGATTGTCCTAAGTCAGAAAAACTAGAAAAAAGAACTGTCAGTTTGCCGATGAATGAAAGGTTATCTTTTTTAGAAATGGAGTACATAATAGATAAAGTAAAGGAGAATATGTAATGAGCAGAAATTATCCAGACCACGGAAAATATGAGTGGCTTCCAATACTATATGATTTTGTGGTTACTTTGAAGCCAAAAAAGATAATAGAATTTGGTCCTGGTTCAGGTTATACTACAATATGTATGGCTAAAGCTTTACACGAAAACAATATAGATGGTTATATAAATTCTTATGATATATGGGATGATAAATATTGGGGAAAACAAACTGTTACTCAAGCTGAGTATAATGCGTGGAATGTGTCTAATTATATAACTTTAGAAAAAAAAGACTTTTATGAATGGATAAAAAAACCAGAGGAATTTGACTTTATGTATTTTGATATAAATAACACATCTGAAAAATTACTAAAACTTTATGATGGAGTCAAAGAGCAAATAGATAATGGCTCAGTTGTTTTCTTTGAAGGTGGTTCTAAAGAGAGAGATTCACATGGACATAATGGTGGTTCTATGTATGATATAAAAGATAAAATTGAATATAAAATATTGACTGGTAATGTAAAGTATTCTGCTTCAGCTATCTATAATAATAAAATATATAATTTGGATTTTTCGTGAATAAGATATTAGTGGTTGCCACAGGCTGGCATTTCAGTTCTCACTTTTATGAGAATATGATTCAACAAAAAGTATTAGAGGGTTGGGAGATAGATTATTATTGTGTCGCTCACAGAGAGCCAGAAGATGAAAATACTATAACAGAAAAAGATCATGTTAGATCAAACGAAAATGATAATTACTTAGATCAGTTAGATAAAATGATGTATGAATATCCAATAACAACCAATCAAATAAAGAATCTTGGATGGAATTTTATGTTAGAGGATAATACGATTGGGGATATGGAGTGCTTTAATCAATGGGCTGATCATTATGATTATAAAGACTATGATTTTATTTTGGTTACACACGATGATAATTTAATACTTTCTGATCAATTATTTATTGATATAGTTGGTGGGGTTGATGTTCATAAGCCTATAGTTGAAGAAAGATATAGTAAACATCAATTCCCTACAGAAATAGTAAAATTAGATAATTGGTTATTTTTAGATAATGGATATACAGAACAAATACCTAAAGCTTTTGAACCACGAGGCTCTTTTAGTTTTTATAAAAAAGAATTAATAGATATGTTGCCTGATAATAAATTTGATATGTACCAGCCAGGTGGTGAGGGTGTGGTTACTAGAGTTGGTAAAACAAATAGTGTAGGACATAATGGTATTTCTGCTTGGAATGCACATTCTGGCACATTCAGAGATTTTTTATATGATTCCAATTTGGTTGAAAACACTAGGTGGTTGTCTAATATGAAAAGAGTTAGTAAATATTGTGTTGAAGGAGAAAGAGGATTTATCAAAAATCATAAGGCTGATGGTAATCAATATTTGAGAAACTTGGAAACTATTCTAAAGGATGTGGGATGGTTATAGAACAACCTATCATACACGACAGACATATAGTCAAAGAACAGTTTCAAAAAATAAAAGCTAATGGTGAATTAAAATTCAAAAAGCCAGATAACTTAACAATAGCTACTTGTAGAAATAGTGGAACATTAGAAGATAGAATCATACCACATTTATCAGGCTATGAACAAACCTCTATATTAGAAGAAAATATGAAATACTTAGGACTAGATTTAGTGGTTTTGCGAGATGATAGACTTCCGTGGAGAAATACATTTAAGTTTGAGATGTTACACAATTATCTAAACGAATGCACGACAGAGTATTTTATGTGTTTGGATGCTATTGATGTTATATGGATCGGTGATCCACAACAGGTTATGAATATATTTGATTCATTCGATTGTGAGGCTCTCTTTATGTCTACACATTCCACAGATGGTTATGAGTGTATGCCGAAGGTTAAAGAATGGGTGGATACAATAAACCTATCAGGTAGATACTTGAATAGCGGAGTTTATATAGGTAAGACATCTTTTGTAAAGGAAATGATAGAAGAGGCTATGAAATATGCCATACCACATGGAGTAACTATGGATGATTACAGAGATTATTTGAGTAGCAAACCATCTGATTACCCAAAGGGTTCGCAAGATCAAGATATATTTAGATACATTGAGAAAAAGTTTTATCCTCGTATGAAAGTGGATTATAGTAATAAGATGGCATTTAGGAGTTGATATGAAAATAATTATAACAGGTGGAACAGGAACAGTAGGTAAATCTATTATTGAACAGAACGATAATGAATACATTAGTATCAGTAGAAACGAAGGGAACATAGCTAATTTAAGGAGAGAATACCCAAATGTCAAGTGTTATGTTGGTAATATAGAGGATAAATCATTATTACTTAGAGTTTTTAAAGAGGTAAAGCCAGATGTGGTGGTTCACTCAGCTGCTATGAAACATATTGATTTGATGGAGCAAAATCCAATAGCTGGTTGTAATGTAAATGTGATGGGTAGTTTAAACGTGGTAGAGGCTAGTATAATAAATGATGTTCCAATTACAATTGGTATTAGTACAGATAAAGCTTGTTTATCAGAAAGTGTATATGGTGCATCTAAATATCTAATGGAAAGAGTATTCATGAATACCAATACAGATGAGAATAGATTCGCATTGACTAGATTCGCTAATGTAGCACATAGTGCTGGTTCTGTACTACCATTTTGGTTGAAGCTGAGAGAGGAAGGTAAACCACTTAAACTAACTGATCCTAACATGAACAGATTGATATTCACAAAAGAGGATGCTGCTAATTTAGTAAAAAGAACCATAGAACACACACAAAAACATGGTGGGGGTTTTGTAAAGTCTTATAAAATGAAATGCGTGAATATGTTGGATTTAGCTAATATGATATCAGATGATGTGGAAATAGTTGGTAAAAGACCAGGTGAAAAAACAGATGAGGATTTGATATCAGAAAGAGAGATAGCTCGAACTTATATTTATGGAGATGATATTCATATTCAAGCAGAAGAAAATACTGGTGATAATAAACTAACAGAACCATACAACTCAAAGTCAGCTCAAAAAATGTCTACATTGGAAATGCGAGATTTAGTATGGGGAAGTTAAAGGATTATAAAATAGCTTGGTTCACCGAAGGTGGATGGCAGGGTAAGGTATCACTAGATAACCCTAATATGAGAAATGATGTATCCACGAAGTATATATTGGGTGCCGAACATTATCCTATATTTCAATTACCAAAGGTATTAGAACATTTTGGTGAGAGCCACTTTGATTTTGGTATAGTGACATTACCTAAAACTAATACAGAGCAACTATTAAAGTTCGATATGATGGGTGATTTAAAAAAGCTGTGTAAGAAAACCATATCAATGCAAGAAGGTCCTCATTGGTACTTTCAAGACTACACAATGGAACAACAGATTTGGTGGTATAACTCACTTACAGAGTTCGATATGTTATTTGCCCATAATCACAAAGATGTTAATTATTATAAGGGTATAACTAATAAACCTGTACACAAAATGCCAACACTAATGTTAGCTGAAAGGTTGGGTATCCAATCAAGAAGTGAATGGAGTGATGTCGTAATCATTGGTGGTAATATGGTTAGATGGTATGGTGGATTTGATTCTATGATCGTTGCTCAACAATTTGATATGCCGATTGTAGCACCATCAATGGGTAGAAAAATAGATAGAGAGGATGAATTAGATATTCAACATTTATCATATATGACTTGGGTTGAATGGATTAATTCTTTGAGTCAATATCATGTGGGTGTACATATGATGCCGACTCACGCAGCTGGTACATTCACATTAAATTGTGCATTTCATGGAATACCTTGTATTGGTTACAAAGGATTAGATACACAAGAAGAATTACACCCGCTGTTATCAGTAGATGATGGAGATATGGATACTGCTATTAAATTAGCTAATAAATTAAAAGACGATAAATTTTATGAAGAATGTAGTTTGATATGTAATGAAAACTATAAAAAATCTCTTTATACAGAAAATAATTTCAAGCCATATATTGAAGAAGTTTTTGAGGAGTTAATAAATGGATAAATTACAAGAGTTATTAACAATCACAATGGAAGAGTGTGGTGAACTTATTCAACAATGTAGTAAAGCAATTAGGTGTGATGATTACCACAATAACAAGAAACTAATACAAGAGATTGCTGATGTTTACTGTATGATTGAGTTGATACATGAGTATGATTTGGTTAGTTGGGATGATATTGATGCTGGAGTGTTAAAGAAAATAGAAAGATTAAAAAAATGGAGCAATTTATATGAGTGATAGAGTAATAAGTTTTATACAACCAAGTAGAAACAATCTGAAATATTTAAAATGGAGTTATAATTCTATCAGAAAGAATTTAGGATATCGACATGAGATATGCTGGGCAGATGATTTCTCAAACGATGGAACTTGGGAGTGGATGAATGAGATAAAAGAAAAAGACCTAAATGTAAAGATTATGAGAAATGAAGGACCTGATAGATTAGGACATACAATATTATATGATAAATTAGTTGATATGGCTACAAACGATATCGTTATGATTTACCACGCCGATATGTATGCGTGTCCTGAAATGGATGAAGAGGTATTGAAATACTTAGAAAGAGGTAAAGTTGTTTCTGCTACTCGTATAGAACCACCACTACATCCTGATGGGCCAGAAAAGATACTCAAAGACTTTGGTATAGAACCTGAAGAATTTGAAGAACGTAAACTGATGGAATGGTTAGAGGGTGATATGGAAGTATCTAAAGGTATTGGTAAAACTACAGAGGGTATATTTGCTCCGTGGGCTATATACAAAGATGACTTTCTTGCT
>MDTC01135847.1_pt1 | contig 15130 bp, 9 predicted proteins | sample 811181 | NCBI WGS metagenome assembly MDTC01 (sample SAMN05326644, study PRJNA326480) | marine metagenome | isolation source: seawater | place: Pacific Ocean: North | collected 2011 | reverse complement strand
TTATGGATTGTCTAAATTGCTTGGGCACCAAGCTTGTTCAATAAGTGCCATTCTGGCCAACAGAGCCAATGGAAGCTTTAGTAAAACTGCTGAGACAACCATGGATACACTCATACAATACACCCTTGAAAAATTAACAAACCAATGAAGACAGTTCGCATAGGCGGAGTGCCTGAACACTTTAACTACCCATGGTATATTGGTTTAAAAACAAAGGCATTTAAAAATAAAGGCGTGGATTTACGTTGGATCGATTGTCCTGGTGGAACTGGAGAAATGACCCAGGCTTTAAAAGAGAACAAAATTGATATGGCCGTGGTCTTAACCGAGGGCATTGTCAAAGCAATTGCAGAAAGAAACCCCAGTAAAATCATTCAAACCTATGTGCAGACCCCTTTGGTTTGGGGGGTTCACGTGGCTGCTAATTCGCCTTTTGTTAGGCGGTCAGATTTGAAAGGCAAAACGGCTGCCATAAGCCGGATGGGCTCTGGTTCTCATTTGATGGCCTATATACAGGCCCAAGAATTGAACTGGGATGAAAAACAAGATTTAAATTTTAAAATTGTAAAAAATTTAGAGGGGGGTATAAAGTCCCTTTCAAAAGGAGAAGCGGATTACTTTTTGTGGGAAAAATATACAACCAAACCCTTGGTAGATTGTGGTATCTTTAGGCGGATTGGGCAATGCCCTACCCCCTGGCCTTGTTTTGTTATTGCGGCGCAAGACCGTTTTATTGACAAGCAAAGTACAACCCTTAAATCGGTTCTTGAAATCATCAATTCCATCACCAAAGAATTTAAGACAATACATGATATTGACAAGACCATCGCGAAGCGATATGAGCAAAAATCAAAAGATGTTCAAGCTTGGTTAAAGCAAACCCAATGGACACAAAATAGGATGTCCAAAGACAGCTTAGATCGCGTACAAAATACACTTCTTGATCAGAAGCTCATTGCTGTTGAGTTAAAGCATTCAAAATTATTTTTCGATTTAAATTATATTGCGCAATAATTAGCAGTTTTTAATTTTAATGGGTAATTTTACAATTGAACAAACAAAACTACCTTAAAATGAAAGCACACAGCGCCAGTTTGATAAATGCGGCCTTTTTAATCACTCTGTCTCTATGGGGCTATTGGTCCTCAGACAGTCCATCAACGACAGCTTTAATACCAACCTTTATAGGCGTTATTTTGGTACTGCTAAACAAAGGGGTCAAAAATGAAAATAAAATGATTGCACACCTCGCTGTACTACTGACGCTATTGATGTCAATCGGTTTAATAAAACCCTTAACAGCCGCTTTGGGGAGAGAAGACAATGCAGCCATTCTGCGGGTTTTGTTTATGCTGATCAGTACAATATTTGCTTTTATATTTTTTATAAAAAGCTTTATTGCCGCCCGAAAAAAAAGAGCGGAGTCCAACGAAAGTTCCTGATGTTTTAAAAAATTCAAATCCATTTTTAATATTTTAAAACCATTGGATATCAGTGCTCTCATCAAAAGATTAGAACTTAAATTAATGGCCTTGGCTGTGGCTGTGATATTTATTTGTTGCTCAGAAAATATTGAGAGGATTCCAAAGCCTCAGAGCAATTCCATAAATAAAATACTTCCCCTTGGAGCCTCTAGAGTTGAAGGCGCCAGTCCTTATTATGAAAGTTTTAGATACGAACTTTGGAAAAAACTCAGCGAGAATGACTGGATCTTTGATTTTATTGGAACTCAGTCGGATCCGGCCTCCTATCCTAACCTTGGATCTCTTAGTTTTGATGTAGACCATGAGGGCAGAGGTGGCTGGACTTCAGCTGATATTTTAAATGGGCTGAGTGAATGGCTCAATATGACTGGTGCACCAGATATTGCTCTTTTCAGTTCACCAGGGGGCAATGACATTCTCAATGGATCAAACTACGAGCAAACACTTTTAAATATCAATGCTATCATTGACTTGCTGCAACTTACAAACCCAAATGTGACCATCCTTATTGAACAACTTGCTGCAGGACACTCCGATTTCATGACGGCAGAATACACGGCAACTTTTAACCAAAACAAAGAAGACATTCTAAACATTGCTAGTGCTCAAACCACAGAAAACTCTCAGGTTATTGCTGTTGATATGTTTACGGGCTTCACAGATGATTTTTTGGCGGATGATGTCCATTACAATCAAGCGGGAGCAGAATTTATTGCCAACCGTTATTACGATAAGCTGATTCAACTTATGGAACAATAAGTCCTCTTTTTTTAATTTGTAGAATTGAAATTCATCGCATTGTCAATAAGTGCGAGGTGAGAATAGGCCTGAGGGAAATTCCCCAAAAGCCTTTTGGTTTTAAAGTCAATATCTTCGCTAAATAAACCCAAGTGATTGCTGTAGCTCAGAAGTTTATCGAATAAGATTTTGGATTTTTCACGCTCTCCTATTTTATAAAGGCTATTGATAAACCAGAAAGTACAGACGGTAAAAGAGGAGCTGGGAGTCCCAAAATCATCCTTATTCTTATAGCGAAATAACAGCCCCTCATGCATTAATTCTTTTTCAATGGCCTTGACTGTCTTGACATATTTAGGATCTTTGGCTTTGATAAAACCATAGTACTCCATCAATAGAACAGAAGCATCTAAATGGGTTGAATTATAAGATTGCATAAAACTCTGTCTTTGCTCATTCCATGCATTTTGCATGATGTCCGAATGAATCTCTTCTCTTAAATTTTCCCATTTTTTTGCGGACTTGCCCTCTTGAATCAAATAAGATATTTTGATAGCTCTGTCCACTGCGACCCAACACAATAGTTTTGAAAATGTAAAATGCTGGTCTTTATTGCGAAATTCCCAAATGCCTTTATCAGCCAATTTCCAGTTGTTTTGAACCACCCAAACAATGGCTTTTACTATAGACCATAACTCTTCATGTCTTTCTTTATTCTTAGAAAATTTTTCAATCTGATAATGAATCACATCCATTAAAATACCATAAATGTCATTTTGTTTTTGAAAAAAAGCAGCATTGCCAATGCGGACAGGCTTAGAGCCCTTATATCCCTCAAGGTGGCTCAAGGTTTTTTCAGTGAGCATTTTTTCGCCATTTATTCCATACATGATTTGAAGTTTTTCATTTTTATCAGGGATCAAATCAATAATATAGCGTATAAAATTTTCAACTATTTTTACATGCCCTAGTTTAGCTATAACTTTAATTACCATGGAAGCGTCTCTGATCCAACAAAAGCGGTAATCCCAATTTCGAGTTTCGCCTATGGTCTCTGGCAATGAGGTTGTCGCGGCTGCCAATACCGCACCAGATTTTTCAAACGTGAGCAATTTTAGGGTCATGGCGCTTCTCAATACTTCCGCATTGTAATTTTTAAAAGTAGGTGTTTTATAACACCAATGTAACCAGTAAGTTTTTGTCACTTCCAGCTCATAATATATAGTATCAATTGTTGGAATTTCGATTTTCTCATTGTATGATGCGGTCATAAATTGATCTTTTTCTAGAATCATCTCTGAACCTGACAGTAGATTATTTTTATCCAAATCCGTGTAGAGATACAATGTGTCATAATCCTCATCATCTACAATGCTAACGATAAAGTCATCCTTGACGTAGTTACGGGTAATGCCTAAAGCATATTCAAGTTTGGGGTCGTAAATGACTTTAAAACTTGGACGACCTTTCACATGTCTTAAAAATCGAGTGATTTCTGGGGGCGCATAGTAATTGGTACTCTCTTTTTGATAACGCGGCATAAAATCTAATAAATGAAACGCATGCGCCTGGCTTTGAAATTTTGTAATCAGAATACAAGTGTTTTTACAATACTCTTGAGATATTGAATAAGAAGCATCAGTAACGATTTTAAATTGGCCTCCAATTTTATCGTCGAGAATCTTACCAAAAACAGAAGGGGAATCAAATTGTGGCAAACAGCACCAATCTATTGAAGAATCTTCATTTATGAGGGCTGACGATTTACAATTTCCAATAATTCCATAATTTAACGTATCTTTTTTATGTTGCATTGAAAAAAAAATTAATTTGAGAAAATGGGAAAAAATATTATAGTTTCGAACAGGCTTCCTATTCGAGTCTCTAAGTTAAATAATTCTTTTGAATTTACCACTACAACTGGGGGCTTAGCAACGGGGATGAAGTCGTTTCACAGCGAAAATAATTCGCTTTGGATCGGTTGGCCTGGCATTGGAATTGATGAAATTGACAACAATGTGTGGGATACACTGAACACATCATTAAAAAAAGGAGGTTTTTACCCAGTTAATTTAAATAATTCTGAAATCAATGATTTTTATTTTGGTCTCCCAAATAAATGCCTGTGGCCACTGTTTCATTACTTTTTAGAATATTCTGTTTTTAGCAAGACGCATTGGGAAACTTATGTTGCAATTAATCAGAAATTTGCTGCGGCAGTTTTGGAGAATATTTCAGCGGGAGATACCGTATGGATTCATGACTATCAGCTTTTGTTGTGTCCAAAAATAATTAAAGACCTGCGCCCCGACGTGACTGTTGGGTTTTTCTTACACATCCCTTTTCCTTCATTTGAGATTTTTAGAACCTTTCCTGAGCGTGAGGCTCTCCTAGAGGGAGTGCTGGGCGCGGATCTCATCGGTTTTCACACTTATGATTACCAGCGTCACTTTTTAAGTTCAGTTAAAAGAATACTCAGACTGGAAGTAAATTTTAACAAGATTACTTTAGGAATAAGAGAAATCGTGGTCAATACATTTCCTATGGGAATTGATTACGAAAAATTTAATGTTGCAGCCAAAGTACAGCTGACCAAAAAAAACAGTCGAAAATCGGAACTCAAAAAACAGATTGAACGCCATAAAAAGGCGTCCAAAAATAGCAAGCTTATTTTGTCCATTGACCGTTTGGATTATACCAAAGGAGTCATCAATAGAATTAAAGCCTTTGAAATGTTTCTTAAAAGCCATCCCCAATACTTAGAAAAAGTACGGCTGATCATGCTCACGGTTCCGTCCAGATCGAATGTTCCAGAATACAAGCAATTGAAACGAGACACCGACGAAATTGTGGGCAGAGTCAATGGAGAATTTGCCACAGTGAATTGGACGCCCATTTGGTATTATTACAGGTCTATGAGTTTTGAAGATTTAATAGATCTTTATTCCAATGCAGACATTGCCATGATCACCCCTATTAGAGATGGGATGAATTTGGTGGCCAAGGAGTATGTTGCGACGCGTATCAATAATGACGGTGTTCTTATATTGAGTGAGATGGCAGGAGCCTCTAAAGAACTTTTTCAGGCACTGGTCGTAAACCCATTTGATATTAATTCTATGTCTGAGGCCATCTGCAAAGCCCTAAATATGCCGCTTGAAGAGCAACAGCAAAGAAATATAAGCATGCGAAAAAGATTGAGCCGTTATACGGTTCAACGCTGGGCTGATGATTTTATGTCAGCCTTAAATACTGAACCTCAAAACATGGATAACAATCCAATCCTCCGCATTGACCCTAGCGTTAGCAATGAAATTTTAAAAGCCTATAAGACTGCAAAAAATAGATTGCTGCTGTTAGATTACGACGGTACTTTGGTGGAATTCAATGAAAAGCCAAATTTGGCAATCCCAAGTCCACAATTGCTAAAAACCATTGAAAAATTAATTCAGCAGCCAAACACAGATGTGGTTATAATCAGTGGCAGAGATCAACTTTTTTTAGACAAATGGTTTGGTAAAATGAAACTTACCTTGGTCGCAGAACACGGCTATTTTATAAAAAATGAAAAATGGACGGAAAAATTAAACAACAACAAAGAATGGATTCAAAACTTATTGCCAATCTTTAATTCCTTCACCGACAGAACACCTGGTACTTTCGTCGAAGAAAAACAAAACAGTTTGGTATGGCACTATCGCAAAACGGACCCAGAGTTGGCCAACAATAGAGCTGTTGAATTGAAGACCGTAATCAAAAGTTTAGCACCTGAAAGCATCAGCTTAATGGATATGGACAAGGCCATCGAAATTACCAACAGTCAATTCAACAAGGGAACTGCTGTCTCAGATATTATCTCAAAAAAAAATTACGACTTTACGCTCTGCATCGGAGATGATGTGACCGATGAAAATATGTTTATCAATTTAAACGAGGAAGCCTACACTCTTAAAGTTGGTAAAAAAACAACTGCCGCCAAGTATTATATCAAAAACCCTGTTGAAGTAAAAAAATTACTAAAACTACTTGCAGACTAAAAAAATCAATAAAGTATTTTTAGAGGCCCTAAAAGAGGCCTACCGGGGAGTTATCTCATCTGACCAAAACTCAACCCCAAAATCCACTCGTATTTTAGTTGCCGAGAAAATAAAAGCTGCTTTTGAATTGATCAATTATCAAATTAAAGGATCAGAAAATTTACCCTATGAAAGCGGGTCTATTTTTATTTACAATCATTTATTAAACCATCAATATTTGACGGTTGATACCAACTTTCAATTGACCTTAGACAGCCATTTTATAAGCAGTAAAATTTTATATACTTACTACGGAATTACAGGTGAGAGGGTGGTGCGATACCCGCTGCCTAAAGAAACCAACCACAAAGCCTACTACGACGCATTAGATTATACAAAAGTCTATTCAAAAGCTTTTACAACGCCCCAAACATCCAAAGAAAAGATCAAGGCTGCACACGAAAATTTTAGAATCAAAACCACTGAAAATTTAAACAAACAAAAAGGATTGGTCTTTAGCCCGGAAGGCAATTCATACACTACTGAGAATTCTCCTGGTCCCTTTAAAAAAGGGATTTTTAGGTTGGCTGCCAGCCTAAAAAAGCAACCTTATATCGTACCCTTGATAATGAGTGGATTTGATAAATTACCATCCGAAGCCATTTATAAATGTGAAATCATGCCAGCGTTTAAGATGTCTGATTATGGGATCAATTCCCCTGATCATCCAGAAATGGAAAATGTCATTCAAACAATTAACAATCAATATAAAGTATGGGTCAAAGCGCTTGCAAAAAAAGACGTGAATTTCAAAGATGAGATTGAAATTTTAAAAAAAAGAGTTAATGCCAAAAAGAACAGCGAAAACTTGGTGGTTTTTTATGGCAGTTCCTCCATTCGTTTATGGAAAAGTTTGGAGACAGACTTTCCAACTTTAAATGTTCTGAATTTGGGTTTTGGTGGGGCTTATATTGACTCTTTAATCCATTATTTTGAAACCTTATTCACCTTTAAAGCACCCAAAGCCATTGTCTTGTACCTGGGAGGTAATGATTTAAATTTGGGCTATTCCGCTGAAAAGATTGTTGAAATGATAAAGGGATTTATAACAACCATCCGCTGTAAATTTCCCAACACCCTTGTTTTTAATATTTCCATAAAACCGTCAATTGAAAGAATTGAAAAAATGGAAACCATCAGAAAAATCAATGGGCTGATGCAGGATTTTAGCGATCAACAAAAGGACTTATTTCAGGTTGATTTTTATAAAAAAATGATGAAGGATGGCCAGGTTAAAAATGAATTTTTACTCAGAGATGGGCTTCATCTAAACAATGAAGGGTATAAGGTTTTAAAAGATATTTTACAAGCTTCTTTTTCTCAGGCCTCAATATAAACCAACTTTATTTAAAATGACACCTTATACTTTTTTGGAATTATTTTTGTTAAAAGTTTATTGACAATGGCAACAAAGATTAAATCTCAGACAAGTCTTGAAGAACGGTTCAATTCTATATCGCATGGCATCACAGCTGTAATGGCCATTGTTGGTTTGGTGATATTGATTGTTTTTGGAGTCCAAAGTGACAAAGACTGGAGTTTATTTAGTGGATTGGTATATGGCTGTAGTTTGTTGTTGTTGTATACTTTTTCAGCCCTTTACCACGGGCTTCGAAATAAAAAAATAAAACATCTTTTTAACATCCTTGACCACTGTGGAATTTATCTGCTTATCGCAGGAACCTATACCCCGGTGGTTCTTATCAGTATTGGGGGTTTGACTGGTTGGATTTATTTTGGAATACAGTGGGGGATGGCTTTGTTTGGCATTATTCTTAAAATATTTTACACTGGAAAATACAATCTGATCTCAACTTTAATATATGCTCTGATGGGGTGGGTTATTATTTTTAAAATTGAATTGGTAAAAACAATATTAGCCCCGACTCCCTATTGTTTATTGCTATGCGGAGGACTGGCTTACACTGTAGGTATTGCTTTTTACTTGTTAGACTACCGAATGAAATTTTCACACTTTATATGGCACCTTTTTGTAATGCTGGGCAGCATTCTACATTATATGATGATCGTGGGCTATGTAATCGTTTAGGGCTTTTTGATAAATATTTAAAAATCTTTTAAGAAGTCCCAAATGTCCGAAAATAATTGAGGGTTGCCCCAATGTAAGTTGTGTTCTCCGTTTTCAATTCGCAAGTAACGAACTGCCTTGGCGTCTAAACAATTGGAAAATATATAAAGCTGGTCTGCGCCTTGGTTTTGCAATTGATAATCATCACATTCAAAAGCATTTGCCCATTGTTGTGCACTTTCAAGAGCATCCAAAAACACATAGCCAAGTTTTGGACCGCCATCAATTGGAATGGTCGTATCTGCAGCGCCATTGACTTGAAACACCGCTGTGGGATTGGTGTTTGAATTTGGCAAATTAGAGGTGGTAAGTTGAGCGACAATGGTAGAGACAGCATTAAAATGAGACGTTTCCAAAGCTAGTTTATTGGTCATCCCCGAGCCGTTTGAAGTTCCAATGGCATAAACACGCTCAAAATCAAGATTTTGGTAATCTTCTAAAGCAATTAAAATCGCATTCACAAATGCGACATCGTCTGCGGTAGTATTTTCATTGCCCCCAGAGTTCCACATCAGCTGATGACCTTGAGGGTAAACACCTACAAACGCACCCGATGCCGTTAAATGGTTTAATTTATTGATCCATGTGTCATTTTGGACATTTCTGCCGTGAAAAGCAAATACGATTGGATAGTCAATTGAAGGATCTACTGTGTCTGGAACTTCCAATAGCACTTCCCTGGAAACATCAAGTCCATCAATAATTTGATCAATATAAATGCTAGAATCGACCAATTCCAAAAGTGGAATCGGAATCTCAAGCGTTGTAAAGCTTTCTGTTTGGCCATAGGCCGTTCCGGCCTGATTGGTGGCATAGGCGCGAACGTAATACAGTGTCGAGGCGCTCATCGCAGTAAGGCTGCTTGTAAAACTGCCTGAACCAGAGCCATCGTTGCTGATACCATCATTATTACTTAGCGTTGGGGTTCCGCTTTGACTCCAAACCAAACCGCGGCTGTTTACCGTTCCTGCTCCAGAAACGCTTATTGACCCGCCCCCTTGGGCAGTGTGACTGCCAATATTGCCAACAGCCAAGGTTATAACGACTGCTAAATTGTTCTCATCACCATTACCGCCAGGGTTGGAAACGTTTGAATCAGCCTCTGAATCAGAACTGCAAGCCAATATCAAACAAACAGAGATTAGAATTGCCTTTGTTGCATTATATTTCATGTTTGTAAATATAGCCATAATTCAACTTAATAGTTCTGTTTGCCAATTTTTAGACCCCGCAATAAAAAAATATTTTCTTCTTACAAGACTAATATTCAAAAGAATACAACTTCACTCTGGGAATATTTTTATAATTTTATTTTATGAAAAAATGGAATAGAGAAAAGATTTTATTCTTGTATTTTTCGTTGTTATTGTCTTTTTTTTCATTCTCACAAAGCAACAAAAAAGACTGGGTGAAATCCTTAACCAATATCTCAAAAGACAGACCACAAGACCGCATCTATCTTACAGCAGCAGACTCCACAGGCTATAGAACCCCTTTAAAAGTTCCAAAGAAAATAGAAGATTTTTCTCGCAAGCCAAGCACCTCAAGTCTCATTTATCCCATTCTATTTATTCATGGCTTGGATTCCAATTCTGATACATGGAATAACACTACGGACTGGATGGACAACCAATACGGATTCATTTATGGCGGCAGAATTGATTATTGCTTAAATTTTGATGGAAATAACTCAATGGCAAATACAAATTTCTACCCCAATCAGTCTGCTGATATCGCGCAGTTCTTACCCATGCTAGACAATGGTGACATTTTACTAAATCCCGCAGCAGATTATTATTACCTCAATTTTGATGTGGGTTTGGACGGCTCCGTGTTACCACAGGCATCTGATTCCAATTATGCAAAAAGCAATCAAGCGGCGATTGCCAAGCAGGGTATGGCAGTCAAAGACGCCATAGAAGTCATATTAACATTAACAGGGAAATCTAAGGTCGTTTTATTTGGTCACAGTATGGGTGGTTTGGCCTCTAGAGAGTATTTACAGAATCCATCCAAATGGCAAGCAGATGGTCAACACCACGTGGCAAAGTTGATAACGACGGGCAGCCCACACGGGGGCAGTAACTTTGGCTTTGGAGCCCTCTCCTCAGTGGTAGGTATAGACGAGGGTTCAGAGGCTGTAAGAGACCTTAGAACTTCCTATTTTTGGAGTGGTGACAATGGCCGTTATTTATTTGGTGGGACTGAAATTCAAAATTTTTTTAATATGAATGACAGTTTATTTTACAATTTTGACAATGTAGATATCAATTGCAATGGCAGCGAAGGCGATAATGTTACAGGGTTGAATCAAAGACAAAATCCAAGCAATCTTGACTACGCCTGCATCATTGGACAGGTCACAGGTACTCAATCTGACGGGGTTGTGACAACAAACAGCGCAGACTTATCAAATTTTATTGATTTTGACACCAACGTTGTCTTTAATAAATTTTACCACTATACAAATGCACCCCTTGGCTTGGGACATTTGGAATTGACCGATCAAAATTTTCAAAACATGCAGGGTTTGGATGTTCCAAATGAATACGAATTGAGTTATGACATCGCTCTAAACCAAACCTATATGGAGTTTATCACAGAGCAACCGGCTGGCGGGTATGGCTATGACTATGATGATTATAAGTTTTTGTTGACAGAAAATGAAAATTACACCCTCAAAATAAACAATGTGTCGTCTCAAACTCTCAACTGCTATATTTTGGATAGCAATTTAAATATTTTGTTAAACACTTCGGTTGCAGCCAATGACTCAGAATTTAGTACACAGATTTTTTTAAACAGCGGACAGTATTTTTTAGAATTTGAAGGAATCACCAACGCCAACAGTTACCTTGATCCCTATTCTTTTAGTATTGAAGAAACACTTTCAAACCAAGACAACAATTTTAATGTTCTAGCATCCTTGTATCCCAACCCTGCGAACTCTATGGTTTATATCAAATCCGAAATGGATTTTGAAACCGCCGAGCTCTACAATGGAATCGGACAACAAATTATGATGCTGTCGCTAGACACAAGCCAAAAATTAAATCTAAATCGCATAAGTGCTGGTGTTTATACTCTGATTTTAAAAACAAAAACGCATTCTAAGGCGTTGAGGCTAATCAAAAAATAAAAATTAACAGATTTATATTTAAAAAAGTTCAAAAATATATTTTTAAGAGAAGTGTTTTTAAAATATTTTGCCCACAAATGATGCCAATAAAACACTACAATACTACAATAAAAGTGCTTTTTACCTCTGAAAATTCCACATCGTTTGCATAAAATTTAAAATTTTAATTCCACAATTTTAGCCTTAAAATAATCCTAATTAGTAAATATTTTTAAAAAAATGTGCTGTTTTCTCAACGAAATCGATTAAGATTTTATAATTTTGTAAATCTGATTTAACCAATAACTAAACAATACAATAACCATACATCTAACTTAAACTAATAATTATGATAAAAAATTACGTTTTATTTCTAGTTCTTATTTTATTTAATTTAAATATTAATGCTCAATCTGAAGCATCAAATGCAAATTTAACCGAATCATTTACACATGAATTTGCCGATAACAATACAAAGCCTGCAACCCTTAATGGAACAACCGATTTCGATTGGACTTTCAGAGATGGAGAAACCTATTGGATTAATACTCAAGTAGTACAAAATGGTCAAAATTCAACTACTGGTGCATCTACATTCTCTCGACTACAGGTTAAAAGAAGCCTATTAAGACATCAATGGAACACTCCAATAGTAGCTGAAGTTGGAGATATTGTAACTTTGAAAATGACTTTTAAACTTCAAGGAGGTGCGAACGGTGTTACTGGAGACTTTGCGGAAACATCTACAGATGTCAATGGTACTGTTGTAGACAATGGTAATGTATTTAGATTGGGATTTAAAACTACCTTAGATACTAACTATGGTCAACTTAATACTCAACTCCAAGAGAGTTTCGTTATTAATTTAGATTCTGATAGCAAACTTAATATTAACTACAAAACCAACCTTAATACAGCCGTGTATCAAACTGATAATTGGGACACTTTCACTATTAAATTTTTCGTTGGTAGTACTGCTGCAAAATCCAAAATGTATGCCCAGCTAAATAACCAAGGTGTAAAATCCGGATGGATAAATGAAGTGATTAACGTTCAAGAACTTTACGACGCAATCACGGGCGTTGGAGCCTATATGTTTTTCGAATCAGGAAACGCATTAAAAAATGATGGTGCTACTGAATGGTTGATGATTGATAAATATGAATTCTGGACTGACGGATTAGATACAGGACTGGTCTTGACAGCTGCAAATTCTACTTTTAATGGAAGCTCTTCAACAAATGCAAAGCCAGTAAATGATGGTACTTCAAGAGTTTTTATTTTTGGAGAAATTGATGCATTTTTTAGCGGAAATTATAATAGAAATTGGGCATATTTGTTTGTGGATACGGGTGCAAGTTTTGATTTTAAACCCCAATTAAATGGAGTTGATGTTCCCAAAATCTTCACTCTTCAAGAAGGAGCCGATATACTTGGAACCCTGCAAACAACTAGGCCAGCATCGAATATTAACTTTTCAGGAATGAATATAGGCGAAAACGGTTCTGCTGATTTAACAATTACTGAAGATTTAATCCTTACGGGATCTTCGAATATTGAAGGGAGTGTTTCATTGTCAAATGCAACTGACTCTAAAATTGTATTAAAAGGTCTGTCGTTTGGTGAAAGTGGAAACTTCACACTCAACAATTTTACAGAAGGTAATGTTAAGGTCTCGAGTTCACAAAGCTTCACTACTACAAATGCTTTTGACGATTATTTCACTTATTCAACAGAAAATCTCTCTGTATCACAAGGAGGTTTCTTACTTAGAAAATCATCTTACTATTGTGGTTATAACACTGCTCCATTTTGGTCTGGATATGACTCTACTAGTGATTCTTGGGTAATTGTGAGTGGTGACTTTCCAGATAGCAGTACCACTGATTACTCATCATCAAACTTAATATATAACTCTCAAGCTTACGGTTCTGGTTCAATAAAAAATACTTACCGTAATGCTGTCCAGTTCAATAACATTCACATACTAGATGGTAAAAAAATGGTAATAAATGATGTTGCAGTTAGTGCTAATCAAATTACATTGGAAGATGATACAGATCCAGATCCAATTATTATGTTTAATGGAACACTAAAAACTTCTGAGACTCTAACAGCTAATGTGAAATATTCGAGATATATTAATGAAGACAGATGGTATATGATTTCAAGCCCTGTCACAGGTCAAGACATAGACGAATTTATAGCAGACGAAGATCTGTACGAATCTAGTAACCCAGAGTATGCTGGTTATGTTGGTTTTGCTGAATATAATAACGATGCAAGTTTATATGATAACCCTAGTGCACAGGCTGATACCGAGACTGGATGGTGGGATTACGAACAGACTGGTCAAAATGATACTGGTAAATTTACTGGTGGAAAAGGTTATATTGTTAAATTAAAAAGTGATCCAGAAAGCAATCAAATTACATTTGGCGGTGGGGTTAATAATGACGATGCTATAGCAATTTCCTCCTCAGATTTGTTCACATCGGGTTCAACGACTTGGCCTTATATTTATACTGCGACATCAGTTAGCGATCCTGACGGTGGTATTGCGCAAACTTTAAGTATTAATGTGGTAAGTTTACCGACTGCCGGTGCCAACATATCAGTTTTCAGGACTTTGGCGAATGGAAATGATGATTTTAGTTTTGGGACTAGTGCTTTGACTCTTGGTACTAACACAATAAGCGTACCAGCTACACAAACGACGTTCGACCGGGCTGTAAAGTTCAGATTTAGTAACGGTGAAGTTGAGTTTGATTCCATAACTCTTAATGACGTAGCAGTATGGGACGGTGCTCCAGCATCACCATCTACTTCCACTACTGGTACATCTGATGAATTTACAAACGGACCAAATAGTACTTGGACTAAAGTGATAACTTTAACTACAGCTGCAAGTGGTAATTCTAGCCGGGGTGCACAGACATTAACAATAAACATTACCAACTTACCTTCAGGGGGCGCTAATTATCGTGTCTTTAAGACAACCGCCAATGGTTCAAGTTATTTTGGTGGCTCACAAGCTTTGACAATTGGTGAAAAGACTATTACCGTCGCCGCAGCAGCCTTCGATCGAACTGTTAAAATCCAATTTTCGAGCGATAATATTGAATTCGACTCCCTTATTGTTAATGGATCAGCTGTGTTCACAGGTTCAACCACAACAAGTCCTGATGGAACTGTAACAGTGCCCATCACAACTAATACTACAGCCTTTAACTTAGTTGGAAATCCCTATCTATCTGCTATTGCTATAAATACTGTGGCGGATGCTAGCAACAATGTTTTAACTCTCAATTCTGCGGTATTGTCTGAGCAAACTGCCTGGTTTTGGAATGGAAACTCTACTGATGGAGCAATCCCTGGCTATGTGACCATCAACCAAAATCCAAGCCAAGCAGCCAAAATATCCATGCCAGCACAAGCATTTTTTATCAAATCTGCTGCTGGTGGTGGTAGTTTTAGCTTTACGCCTGCGATGCAAACAAGCAGCTATGGTTCTTTCAACAGACAAACAGAATTTTCTAAGATTGATTTATCAATGTCTGCCGATGGTCAAACCTCTGCCACTGAAATTGTTTACTTTGAAGGTGCCACAACAGGCTGGGACAAC
>MDTC01094533.1_pt1 | contig 15131 bp, 12 predicted proteins | sample 811181 | NCBI WGS metagenome assembly MDTC01 (sample SAMN05326644, study PRJNA326480) | marine metagenome | isolation source: seawater | place: Pacific Ocean: North | collected 2011 | reverse complement strand
GTTTTATAAGCAACAACATTATTAATCATTGATGCAATACATGGTTTTCCTAGTTTATTGAAATGCTCTTTATAGTAACCAGCAGTACTTGAACATATATATCTATTTACTTTAACTATATCCGTATTTTGTCTTTTAACTTGATATATAATATCTCCCAAAAACCATTTAAATACTTTGGTTAAACCGTCTTTTCTTGTTGGTGTTGCAGATAATCCTAATTGATAAGTTGAATTAATTAAAAGTAATGCTCTTGAAAATTTCTCTGCTGATGTATGATGACACTCATCATATATAATAAATTTGAATTGTCCTAAAATATCTTGACTGTATTTTAATTGACTTATACTTTGTAACATACCAATTACAATATCTTTATTTTCAACATCAATTACTTTACCTTGTAAAGTACCCACGGTGGCATTTGTAAATTCTTGAATTCGTTCCTTCCATTGATTAACTAAAAATTCTTTATGAACAACAACTAATGTTTTTGCTTTTAGCTCACACGCAACATTTAATGCAACTACCGTATTATGTGTTACAGTGCAATCACCTAATACAAAACGTCGATTACCGTCTATTTCAAAACCATAATAATTATCATTCTCTAGTTTAATAATTTCGATAGTATTTAATTTATTTGTATTTAGTTGTGATATATCCAATCCATTTTTACATTTAGTTGGAAATTGACCAACACTTCTAAATATAAATAACAAATCATTTATTAAAATTGGACAATTTATTTCAATAATTCCATTTTTACTGTAAAATTGAATATATTTATTAAGTATTTTTTTTCGATTATTTATAGAATTTAGTTTAAATTTGGAAGGAATTTTATCACAACTATGATTTTTTACAAAATTATCTAAATCATAGATTGGTTGTTCAGGAAAATCAATTACTACTTGATAACCATGTATACATTTTGAATTTTGTAATTCAAAACATTTTTTTAAAGATATATCTTGTAATTTATTATCAATTAAAACTGTTAAAATATGTGATTCATTAACAATATAATCATCCCCAATACTTTGTTTAATTTTATACATGATTTCTTGACCTCTACATATTGATAAAATATTGCGTGGATTTGAATCATCACCCATAATAATATCATTGATTTGAATATCTTGAACCATTTTAATTGAACCATCATACATTAATATTGGTGTATTTTTTCCAAGACATTTTCCAAATCCACAAGGAACACACACTAAACCACCGCCAACAGTTTTACATTTATTTATTATTTTTTTTACACATGGTATTTGATAATCTTTCAAATTCTTTGTAAACTTCATATTTGTATTTAAACCACTTGAATTTTCAATTATACTTGGTTTACCTAAATTGGAAATACCATAATATTTTGGAACACACAGTTTATTATCTTGCTCATTATAAATTTTAAATTTTGGTTGATCAAACATAGCAAATTCAGATAAATAAACATTTTTTGGTGATACAGTAAGATCTTTTTTTATTTTAGTAATCTTTTTTTTTTCGATATTATCTATATTAAGAATATATCCATTTTTATTTAGTATCGACATATTAATATTTATATTAATAAAATTATTAACTTTATATATCAATATATCTTTACATATTATTCATTTTTTAAATATAAGATATAATTAATATTATAATAAGTAGTGAAAATAAAATCTTTTTAACTAATATAAATATAAATGTTTAGAAATCAAATGGCTACAATAACTGATACAAATACTTATCAATTTTCCGATACCAATGATATTATTAATAGTTTAATTGGTGGTGCGCCGACAGCTGTAAAAAATAATGCACACATACTTGTTATTTTAGTATTAATTGGTGTTTTATATGGCGTAGTTAATCATAAGGAAACACCTGATAATGTTATTAATGTAATTGATAACCCTATTGTAAAAATATCCATAATGGGTGTAATAATTTTAATGAGTAGAACGTCACCACTATCCGCAATTGCTGCTATTATTGTATTTTGTTTAACAATACAATCTTTACAACAAAGAAAAAAACCATCAATAATTGATGTTGAAGAAGAAGAGATCGACAATCAATTAGATGAGATAGTAGCTGATACTATTGAAAATGATATAAATGCATCTAATGTTGAATTAGATAACAATAATTTATTAATTAATGAAACTGTAGATGCCGGTCAACAAAATATGAATGATATTAGACAAGATATTAACGCAGGCATTGATTCTCTTGGTGAAAATATTAATGCAGGTATGGATTCTCTTAGTGAAAATATTAACACAGATATGGATTCTCTTGGTGAAAATATTAACACAGGTATGGATTCTCTTGGTGAAAATATTAACGCAGCCATTGGAACAGATTTTAATACAATTGGTTCAAACATTAGCGATGCTGTTGATAAAGTTGGTTCAAATCTTAGCGAAGTAAGCAGTTCAGATATTACTAATACTGTTAATAATGCTGTTAATAATATTGATGTAAATCAACTTGGTGATTTAGCACAAGCACAATTCAGTAATTTCCAGAATAAAGTTACTGATTTTAAACAAAATATTTCAGACAAAATTCAAAATCATTCAAATAATTCAAATAATTCAAATAATTCAGCTAATATTGTTGTTGAACCATTTGGTTCATCTGATATTGATAATTTTGAGAAAATTAATTAAAAAAAAAAATATATAAATATATTATATAATGTTTTATAAAAGTGATGATTTACTATTAAATACCGAATCAGATATACAAGAATCGGACAATAAATTAACTAATTCTGATAATTTACCAGTAATTGATATTCAAAATGTCATAAATGCATTATCATCTTCAAATCATTTAGATTCATCACACATAGGAAGTGATTCATTTTCTATAAATAATATGTTAGGTGGTGAAAAAGATGAGACTGATAGTATTATAGATTTATCATCTATATTAAATGGCTTATCAATTAGTAATTCTACAGAAGAACAAACAGGTGGGCGAAAAAAACGTACTACAAGTCGGCGTAAAAGTAGTAGCAGACGTCGTCGGCGTAAAAGTAGTAGTAGGCGTCGTCGCCGTAAACACAGTAGCAGCAGACGTCGCAGTCGTAAACATCGTGTAAGTAGACCTCGTAGCCGTAAACGCGGTAGTACTAGACATAGTAGACGTAAACGCGGTAGTACTAGACGTAGTAGACGTAAACGCAGTAGTAGTAGACGTAGTAGACGTAGTAGACGTAGACGTAGTAGTAGTAGACGTATGCGCAGTAGTAGTAGACGTAGACGCAGTAGTAGTAGACGTAGACGCAGTAGTAGTAGACATAGACGCAGTAGTAGTAGACATAGCAGTAGTAGCAGATATGATAATTAAATCTGGTTTATATAAATAACTAAGAGATCAAAGACTCTAAAATATATATTATAAAAAATATATTAATATAATTAATAATATAATTGCACGACAATTATATTATTAATCTTCCTATATAATAGGGTTATGGGAAATAAATTATCACGCCCTGATATAGTTAAAACAAATTTAATTAAAGAAAATAATTCTTTAAAAAAAAGTATTTCTAAATTAGAAAATGAATTAATTAATTTAAAATCGAACAAATATAATGATATTGATAATAATTTTATAGATAAATTAAATACATCAATTGAAAATCTTGTTTTTGAAGGGGGTGGAATCAAAGGCATTTCTTTCTGTGGTGCAATTCAAGAATTAGAAAAAAATAATTTATTAAAAAATATTAAAAGATATGGTGGAAGTAGTGTTGGTGCAATATATGCATCATTATTATCAATTGGTTATACTTCAGATGAAATATCAAATATAATTCTAAAAACTAATTTTACAGATTTTGTGGATAATAAAATAGGTTATATAAATGACTTTTATAATTTATTCAATAATTACGGCTATTGTGAAGGTGATCACTTTTATAATTGGATAGGAACTCTAATAAAAAAGAAAACAAATAATGAAAATTATACATTTGAAGAATTATGGAATGAAAAAAACATTGATTTAGTTATAACTGGAACTAATCTTAATACTATGAAAACAATATATTATTCATACAGAACAAATCCACATATGTATATTAGAGATGCTATTCGAATTTCAATAAGTGTACCAATACTGTTTAGACCAATAATATGGGATAATGATGTCTTAGCAGATGGTGGTTTAATTGATAATTATCCAATTCATATATTTGATGGAGAATATCCAGGAGAAATTTCGGCACAAAAAGGTTTATGTAATGTGAATTGTAAAACACTTGGATTAAAAATAAGTTCGTCTAATTTACTCGATTTTTTAGATCAAAATACAATAACAAATATAACCGGATTACAATCTTTTCTATACAAATTATTAGATATATTTTGCAGTTATAATAATACACATACATTATGTCAAAAAGACTTAATAAGAAGTATTATAATTGATCCAGGAAATATTCAAACAACACAATTTAATATTTGTGATAATGATAAACATTTTTTAATTAATCAAGGAATAAAAGCAACTCGATCTTTTATAAAAATTAGAGAAATGTTACAAAATAAAAAAAAATAATAATAATATATAAATGTCTGAAAATTTAACTAATATAGATTATGACGAAATAAATATTAATATTGTACATTTATATAATTATTTTAATCAAAATAATTATAGTTATTCAGATATTTCTGATAATTATAATCAATATATTGCAACCTATCTTGTAAACGAATTAAAAGAGAGCGTGAATAACAATTCTGTAAATTATAGTGTAATTGAAAATACATTACAAGAAATGATTGGAATTAATATTGAATTTTCAACGTTTTTTAAAAGTTCCGATTCAGAACCATATTATATATACAAAGATACTGAAACAATCAAATCAATTGTTATAAGAATAAATGATGCATCGATTGATCAATATTATTTAATAAATATTAAATATGAGGAAATTGCAACACCTACAATTGATACTAATATTGAGACTTGCCATGATACGGATTCCAATAATATATCAGATTCCACTATTAGTCAGTCCGTTAATAGTTCATTTTTTAATAATGATATTATATTTGCAAAAAGTTTAAATTCATCTTCAGATATATTCGAACAATTATCTAAAAAAAATACATGGAAATTAGTTACTTTGGTAAATGATTTAGATATTGTTTATTCATTAAATGAATCATGTAATATAGTGATACAAATAACAGCATCCATAAATATTATATCAACTACTGACAATTCATATTCTTGGGGATTATTCGACTGTAATAACCAATCTATAGCAAAATCATCTATTGTTATTTCAAATAATTGTGGCGCATCTCAATCATCTTTTAATTCTGTTAAATCAACATTTTTTCATCTAGGTAATTCGAGTACTGGAAATTATAAATATAAATGGATTCATAAAGATGAAAAAGGAATTAATAACATCAGAATTGATAATTCTTATCCAATAACTATTATAGCATGGAAGATTAATAACCAGGTAAATGATATTAATATTAGCTATCTTCAACATCTTTCACAAAAAATAAATGAATTACAATCAGCTTATAATGATTTATCAAATAGAATTGATGCCCTATAACTTTTTTTAAAAAAAAGTTAGCAAAAAACTCTTTGTGTTTGGAAGATTATTTAGCAGTTGTGCTTTATGTTTTGGAAAATGATTTAGCAGGTGTACTTTGTGTTTAGAAATAAATTAACAAAAAACATAGTTATAACTAAAATCCCACCCCTGCTCGCCGAATTTACAACTAGGTTTTTTTTGCTAACTTTTTTTATAAAAAAGTTATTATATGTCTGATAATATAAATGAAATTTTAAACCAACTAGGCGAAGCTGAATCAAATGATTTAACTCTAAGTGATTTAATATCAGTTGTTCATAAATCACTTATTTATTCCCAGCACAATATTCGTTTTACAGAGCTTGAAGAATTAAAAAATCAATATAATGTAACAATTGATGAATCAACTGGTGATACAACTCTTGCAGAAACCACAATTAATATTAATGGTACTGATGTAAATCAGGCAGAATTAACTAAACAAAATTCATTAACTATAAATGAAACAAATATTCATATGAAAGTAAATTTAGGAGATATTATTGAAAGGAATAATAAAAAAGAGGTTTTAATTAGTAAATATAATGAAGCTGAGTCGGGTATTTCGACTGAATTAGATATTAAATTAAACTTAGATACAAATTTAATTAGTCCAAGTTAAATTTATAATGTATTCCACAATTGAATTGTTTTGTAAGTTAATATTTGCAATGGATCAAAAATAAAAGGATGTTTAAGAGATATATTAGATAATTCTGTACATCCAAGAATTGCACAATCTGATTTCGTATTATTTATAATAGAATATAATTGATATGAAGTCCAGCTATTATCATAATCATTAGCTTTTATTGAATTAATTATATTCATTAGTCTATCAATGTCTTTATCTGATGGATAATTCACTTTTATATTATATTTATCCGCACTTTTTTGGTATATATTTGAATAAATTGTTCCTTTCGTTGCTAATAATGTAATTGATTTATGATTTTTATTATTAATTACATTAAGTGTTTCATCTATCATATTAACAAATGGTATATTAATTGATTTTTGAATATCATCTGCCCAAAAATGAGCTGTATTACATGGCATAATTATAAATTGACAATTTACATCTTCTAATTTTTTTGCTGAATTAACCAAATAATTACAAACTTCTTGTGTATCATTAGATAATATAGCATCTGTTCTGTGAGGAACACGAGGATCATTCCAAATACATAAAGGCAGATGATTTTGATCTATTGTTGATTTTGTTAAATTTAATATATTTTGCATAAGTTGAATTGTTGCTTGTGGTCCCATTCCGCCAATTATACCTATCATTTTTTTCATAATTGCTAATTTATATGAGGATTTTATTTTTCATAGCTTTTTTTTAACAAGTATATATATATGTCTATAATTACAGGACAATTTACATATCAAATAGAAGATTTAGAAACAAAAACAGCAACCTTTTATTTAGGTAAAAATGATGGGATTTTATATTTACAAAATTTTGATCCAATCCATCCATCTGAAAAAGAAAGTATTTATTGGCAACCAGATGAATATAGATTAAAATTAGTTAATAATACTGATACCGACGATATAAATACAGTACCAATATATCCTATACCCACTACATTTGATGATATTATTCCATCTTATGAAACTACTGAAGACACAACTATACAGAAAGTATGGTTATATCATCCAGAATTTGCAATTGAAAACACAATTGAATATATCAAATTTTATATTGTACAAGAAGTTGCAGATCCAGATATTAGCAATCAATATTCTTTTTATACACTTGATTCTAATAATGATTTAGTTGTCCATAATTATGATCCACCAACAATACCAGTTAATAAAATAGAAATTGGTATTAAAAAATCAGATTCAGTAAATATTAATTATGGAACATGGTATTCTATGACAGAAACATTTGACTTTGTCAAATTTAACCATAAAGAGGGGTATGATTATAAATACAAAGTAAGATTAGGTATGTATGAAGGAATATTAAATAATATTAATTCAATACGCAATGTAATAACTGAAACTACAAATAATTTTAATAGTATGGCTAATATAATTGCTACAATTAATTCTTTAATTCTCAATGAATCAGATGAAGATTATGTTACAGATGAACTTAATTTGATTAGCGATATTTCAATTGAAATAAATGAATTAAATTCGTATATTGAAAACAATGATTTATTTTATAGATTAAGTTACTTACCACCAGATGACCAATTTGTATCATATGTTGTTGCACCATCAAATTGTTCTGATATAATTGGCAGTGAGTATTCAACATTTACAATACATAATATTGAATTAAATTTGGATCTTGTTGAAAATTTACTGGATGCGAATATATTACTTAATAAAAGTTTCTTTAATACAATAAAAATTATAGGCAAAAAGAATAATTATAATGACAGTGAAATACTTACAATTGATAAAGACAATTTAACTGCAACTTCATATAATGAGAATGATGATATTACATTGGATATAACTGCTGAAGTTAATCAATCTGATAATAACGAATGGATCATTACAGTAGTATCAAATATAGAAGATGTTGATATATATTATAATGAAGTAAAAAATACACATTTAACACTTCCTTTAGTAGGTGGTGTTAATAATAGTACAACTCTTATATTTACAGATACAAGTAGTATTCTTGTTGGTGATATTATAATATACGGAAATGATTCAAGTTCTACTGTTTTATCCATCGATAATAATACAACAACTATAACTGTTTCTAATAATGTAACAATTGAGGATGGAACTAATATATCATTTTTAACTTTGTCAGAAGTAGTACAAACACAAAATAATGAAGTTGAATTCAACATCAATAAATACACAACAACATATGGAGATATTAAAAATTATGTAGAACAGTCTTTATCTCAAATACATATTAATATAAATAAATTCGAGTATTTTTATACGCCATTTTTAGATTTACGAGAAAACTATATTAAAATAATCAATTATTTTGAAATATTCACACTTAATAATTACAATTCAAATGTAGAAATATGGTTTCCAAACTGTGATAAGTCATGTTTAGATAGTAATTTATCTATATCTCTTAAAAAACTAAAATATAATGGTAATATTAGTTTAATAAATATGATGTTAACAAACATACGAAATATATATCATATTGGAAAATTACAAGAATATTTAATTAATTGTATAAATACAATTATTACTACATATTATCATAATGAAACTATTTCAATTGATATAAATGATTCAAAGGATCCTAATTTACTAACTTTTCAATCTGATGATCTATTACAATATTTTATTGATGAGATTGATTCAATTCCGAATTTTGCTGTATATGATGGATCTCATGTTTTTAGTACAAATACTGATTCACGAAGTAATTCATATAGATTTATTAGTTCTTCAACATCTAATCACTCATCAAGTAGTAATGATTTAGATTTTAATTTACCTGTGATCGATAGTTCATCTTTATATTTAGATACATTAATTTCGAATAACTCAGATACCACAGATGACCACAACTTATATACTCAAATCGTTGCAAATATAGATACAATTTTATCTATTTATACAGATGCGATTAATAAAGCCGAATCTAAAAAATCAACATTTAATAGCTTAAAATCTATAATTGATTTAAGATTAAAAACCATAATTGATTTTATAGAATATACTAAAAATTTATTAGGATGAATGAAATAAATTATAATAAGAATCCAGATTTTGAATCGGCTGAATTGTCAATATCTTCAAAAAATTTAAAATGTGAGAGAGTTGCAAATTATCTTAAAAAGGCTGGTATTATGTCATCAATTACAAGTAATCAATCAATTATATGTGATAATAAGAATCATTGCTATTTTGAAAATGGTTGTCGTATTAAATTAAATGTATGTAATAAATCAATTTTAAAAGACCAAATTTGGGAACCAATTAAAAAACAAGAGAATTTAACGTGTGCACATCTTAAAATTCCTGGTATATTTAGTGGATGTATTTATGATTATATTCGTGATACATCATGTCCTAATAATAAATAATTATATTTGCGTTATAATTATTTATTATTTATATTTTACTAGATTAAGATAATGAAAGATGATATATCTCTCAAAAATAAGATAAATTTTGAATATATAGTTCCTCATTTTAATATTCATTTTTTAGAAAAAAAAGAACAAATTGATTTATTTTTATCCAATAAATGTGTACAAAATATATATCAAAATAAAAATATTTTTACTATTTTTATTAATTTAATTAATTCTGAAAAAACTAATTTATTCAATTTTCTTTTAAATAAATCATCAATATCAAATGAAAATATATCTAAAATATTTACACAAAACCATAAAGTTAAAAATTATTTAGATAATAGTAGATCTTTTAGTATTATTGAACGTTGTTTACAATTAAATAGAATTGAAATATTAAAAATATTAATAAATAAAGTAGGTTTTATAGATACTAATTATTATAATTTACTATTTAGTAATATACATTATTCTTTATTTAATCAAAAAAAAAGACTTGATCTATTACATTTATTAAAATCTAAAAATTATAAATTTCAAAATAATTTTATAAATTTAAGTATTACTAATTATACTTCAAAATTCTTAGATGTTTGGAAATATAATAAACTAACAACAATATATTCAGAATATACTAATCATATAACGCCACTACATAATTTGGCAAAAGTAAAAAATTTCAATAAAATTAAATTATATATTGATTATTTTATTGATAATAAAATTATAAATATCAATTGTAAAGATATATTTAATAGAACACCAATAACCTATGCAATTGAATATAATAATTTAGATTATTGTAAATTCTTAATAGAACAAAAATGTGATATTATGAATATCGATAAATATAAATGTAATATATTCCATTACTTATGTATTCAGGATAATTCATATGATAATAATCTATTTTTTTGTAAGATTTGGAATTTTTTAAAGTTTAATATACAATTAGAAGAATTACTATCACAAATAAATATGAGAGGTTATACACCAATTGACTATTTGTTACATAAAGGTAGATTTATAGTCTATCAAAATATTTATAATTTCAATTATATTAAATGTTCAACCGCAAATATTACAACTGTACAAGAAGGTTTTAATTATTATTTCAATAGTATTCAGAAATACAGAAAATATGTTGAAAATACATATGAATTTAAAGAATACTTAAAACTTATAAAATTACTTATTAGAGAATGTATGGATTTTAAATTGAATGATTTAGTTAGTAATGTAAAAAATTCAGATGTTTTTTATAAAGTTTGTAAATACTTAGATAGAGTATAATATTAATTAATTTATAATATATAATATTTTATATATTATATATTATGAATATATGTCCATTTAGTAAATATAAAAATATTCTTGGTATTATTGAAAAAGGAGTACATAAATATAGATTTCTAAATACTGCAATAATTGATTATATATTGACTATAATTACCGCTTGTATTACAACATATTTTAGTAATATTCCATTGGTTTTAACAACTATTATGTGGTTAATTCTAGGTATTATTTTACATATATTATTTGGAGTACAGACAAATACATTAAAATATTTAGGAATAATATGTAAATCTTGATATTAAATAAGACTGTAGTTCACTATTTATGTTAGGAAATTATTTTATAATAAACTTATATTATAATCTATTCATAAGATTTAATATATGTAACCGCATTAGAATTATTTGACAACGTATTATTTACTGTATGTTTTAAATAGCATTTATTATTGGTTTCATTATATGTAAATAATTCACAATTTCTCACATTATTACATAAATCAATACATTGTTGTTTGTTCTCCTTAGAGCGCGTATTATATGGTAGTGATGTATCTATGTAAACCGGTTTGACACTACCATCCACACCACATTCATTGTCACCAATACATATATCATTACCTAGACTATCTTTCCCTATATTTTTATTGTATTGTTGTGGCAAATGATTATTTTCAATATATGTATTCCACGAAGTATTAGGCATTAAACCATATTTACCATCACATAAGTCATTATTCAATGCCTTCTTATTATATAATTGAACACCCCAACCCTTATAAAAGGCAAAACCAATACATCTATCAGGATGATCCTGAGAAAGACTCTGATTATGTTTTTGACAAGCGGCTTTAGCTATATCTATGCATTTACTTTCATCTGTACAGTTAGTATTTACAGTACTTAAAATATGCTTTGGTCGCTTGTCCGTACGATCATAATTTTTAAGTATACCTAAATTAGTATTATTATGACATCCTATATGCTGGTCTATTTTTTTATAAGTGTACATGCTATCTACACAAGTGTTGTCGATTGCTAATTTTCCGTTAGATTTACTACATTGTTCAACTTCTTTGGTTAAACAAAAGTCCCATCTTTTAGTTGGATCTGTTGTATAACACCAAATTGTATTCCCACCATCTGGATTTCTACAATAATTATGTTTAGCCACCCCATGTGTTTTGTTTTCTAATGCTTTTTGAACTTTGTCATTTCGGTCACCTCCACTCAATGGCTGGTCACTCCACTTTAGACAGTCTTTTCCTAATATTGTCTTATTTTGTAAACCTCGATAGTCTGTATCATTATCACCACTTAATTTTTCGCTTGCGTTGTTTTTTAATTTACATTGATTATCTTCAAAATAATAATCTGGATTTTTATCAACAGTACATTGATCTTCTTTTAAAGAACCTTCAGTGCATTTTTCAGTTTTAATCTCATCTTTCTTCGTTTCATTTAAATCACAAACATATTTCCATGTTTCATCAGCAGATTGATCGACCAGTTTATTCTTTATTACTAAGTTAGGATTAACTACTTCAAAAGGATCTCGTTTTTCTAAATTCTTTATAGAATCAATTATATTTTGGTAATCCTCTGTTTCAGCTGGATCATTTATATATTTTTCCACTAATTTATCTATATTACATTTATTAATTTTATCTATTTTTAATTTGTTTGGCTTGATTTCACAATTATTTGTTATATTATATAGTTCTTCGCAATTACTATTACTTATAATATTGTTACAACTTCCTTCATTAGAATTATCCATTTGGGTATACTGTATACAGACATTTTTTTTATTCTAAAAAAAAGTATTTATATTAACTATTTAGTATTATTTTATTCGCTGTTATAAATATTATGTTCTCAGTTCAAAGTATTTAATTTAATTAAATACTTTGAACTATAATGATTATAATTGTTTTTTTACATAGGTAACTGAACCTGTACTTTCGCTGAATCTGCTATTAGGATCAGAATTATCAAAATCATATTTAAGAGCACATGACCTATAACTTTCATTATATGTAAATAATTTACAATTTGATATATTATTACATAAATCAAAACATTGTTGTAATGTTGTATTATTTTTCTTGTCATATTGTGGTCGTAGCCATGTAAGATTATTATATTCTGGCCATTGACCCCCTGAATCTATATTTTGTTGTTCTTGCAATTTATCTATATTCGTTGTACTTCTTGTTCTAGTATGTATACGTAAATCATTACCTTTACTAACTCGATTTTTATGTTCAGTATATTGTACACATTTTATATTATTAGTATTTTTATTATTGTTACATTCATCTATATCAATACATTGATTACCAAATTGGTAATTTTTGTCTTTAAAACATTGTTTCCTCGTATAACACTGGTATGGGTGATTTTTAATATCATAATCTGTATTCGAAGGATTTATCATTTCCTTATAAGGAATTGGATTATAAACTAAATTGTTTTGTTTCTTACATTTCTTTTCCATACATTTTTTTTGTGCATTTATTATAAATTTTTTATCAACAGTATCTTTATCCGAAATACTTGCTTTGCATCCACTATCTGGATCTACATTAATGCATTGATTATTATTTTGATCATAATAAAAATTTTCTTTTTTTTCACATTTGGCTTTTCTACAAATATTATCTATATTATTTGATTGTAAATTTGAATCTAAATGATTAATTAAATCTTTTGCAATCCCATTCTTAAATCTGAGATGCCTTTTATTGCAAATTTTATTAATTTCTATTTGTTCTAGCTGACTTTTTCCTTTCAATCCCTTTAAATAATCTATTTCATTTGGTGTTATACCATGATTATCAATACATTTTGTATTTGTTTTCATACATAAATTGCTTGAATCAGATAGACAATTTTCAACAGTTCTATTACTACATGACTGTGGCATGCAATTACCCTTTTCATATTTACATAATAGCTTAGATGATACGCATTTTTTTTCTTCTTCGAAATCTGTACATTTTTTACTTCTACATTTATTACGATCTAATACACATTTATTATCTAATACACAATCATTTTTTTTACCATCAATAACATCATTAATAATTCTTTTTGTGCATTTTTTTGGAATACATTTTTTTTCATTTTCATTTAATGCTAATAATTTACATTCTAAACTATTTTCACAATCTGTATCTGAATATTTATCGCAATTTTCATTATTATTTTTAGCTATTAGTTTATCTTTTAATGTTGAAAAATCATCATCATCTAAATTAACATCTTTTGATAATGTACATTTTTTATGATTTTTTATTTTTTCTATTGCAATATATCTTACATCCATACATTTATCTTTTTTACAGTCATAATATTCATTTTGTGGACAGATCTGTTTACTTATTACTTCATATAATTTTCTTAAGTTATCATTTTCTTCACGATCTGGACCATCATTTATTAAATTATATAGTGTATCTTTAACTGTAGTTAAGTTATTTTTTAAGTTATTTTCACTTTCCGTCGAAGAATTCATAATAATATTATTTTTAATACTACAATCATCATTCATTTCTATTAAATTATTATCTAGTATTTTAGATTTATGAACACCCACATATTGATCTGGAAATTCAAAAAAACATTTATTCGGTTTTTTATCTACATCAAATTGACAACCATTCTCTAAACACTCATTTTTATCTACTATATTAGTACAAATAGCAGATATATTATTGGAATGTATATTCACATTATCACTTGAGATAGCTTCCGATAATATATTTTCATTTATTAAATTATAAATATTATTTTCCTTTAATAAATTATTGACATTTTCATTTTGTAAAATTTTTTTTATTGTAATAGCTGGATATAGCTGTTTACATTCATCTTCTTCTGATGTATCTTGGAATACAACTTCAGATATATCTGATGATATGCCTTGTGTTGCATCTGTGGCATTTGGGACATTTGAGGCATTTGGGGCATCTGGATTACTAGATGTTGGTCCAGTTGGTTGTCCAGTTGGAGGTACAACTGGTTGTTCAGATGGTTGTACATCTCGTGGTACATCTGGTTGTTTAACTGATAGTTTTGATTTAACCATATATTCAGGTATACAGTATACAAAGATTTTAAAATTTTATATATAAAAAATTATGATGGCTCCATTCTCATAAATGAAAC
>MDTC01150836.1_pt1 | contig 15132 bp, 9 predicted proteins | sample 811181 | NCBI WGS metagenome assembly MDTC01 (sample SAMN05326644, study PRJNA326480) | marine metagenome | isolation source: seawater | place: Pacific Ocean: North | collected 2011 | reverse complement strand
TTTAATGACGAGGCAACATCGGCGTTAGTGATTCCTGCTCGACGCGCGGCTGCCTCATCAACATTAATGACAATCTTCTGAGCCTTAGGTCCCCAATCGTCCTTTATACCAACCGTTCCCGACATCGATTCAAGCTGAAGCTTAATTTGGTCAGACAGCGTATAAAGCGTATCACTGGATTCGCCGCTAATGCGAATCTGTATCGGTTTAGCAACAGAAGCGCCTGTCTCAAATCGACGGATAGACGCTGAAATATCCGGATAATGCTCAAATAGGAAGACTCTAAGTTGCTCCATCAACTGTTCAATCGGCTCAGCTGAACTGGTATTGAATAACATGAAAGCGGTATTCGATGAGCCCTCTGAGCCGCTATGATTAGTCACCACCCTAGGGCCGCCGGTACCAATAAACGCCGTATAATTAGTCACCCCTTGCCGCTGCTCAGTCGCCATCAACTGGTCATCAATAAATTTTTCTATCTCGCCAACAACGCTAGCCGTATGCTCTATCGATGTGGCTTGCGGCAAATCTATCTCAAGTTTAAATCGCGCGTCATCACTGGCAGGAAAAAAGATCACGGGTACAAATCGAAAGCTAAAAATAGCCACCATAAAAATCAGACCGACAGACAGTAAGGTCGCGACTCGATGCTGTAACATCGACTTTAATACAATGGTATAAGCGGCATAGGTGCTAGGGTTAAACACGCGACTGGTTCGCGGACTGTGTTTTTTCGCTAGAAAAACAACCGTTAATAAGGGAATTAAAGTTAGCGAAACTACCCACGAAAATAATAGCGCAATGGATACCACATGAAACAACGGCGCCGTGTACTCACCCGTGGCTGAGTCGGCTAAGGCGATCGGTAAAAAAGCTGCGGCTGTGGTTAGCGAGGCCACCAATAATGGCCATCTTAACTGTTTGGCTGATCGAACAGCTGCCTCTATCGGGGCAATATTCTTACTGCGCAAGACTAGGATATTTTCAGTCATCACAATGGCATTGTCGACCAGCATTCCTAAGGCAATCATTAAGCCAGCTAGCGATACTTGATTGAGACCAATATCTAGACTATTCATGATAACAATGGTGCCCAACACCGTAACAGGAATTAGACTGGCGACCACCAAGCCGGTCTTAAGCCCCAAAAAAACAATGATAACTAGGCAAACAATTGAAATCGCTTGAAGTAAGCTTAGAGCAAAATTAACGATCGTGTCGTTAACCACTTGCGGCTGAAAAGCAACAACCTCAAACTCAAAGCCTAGAGGAATCACTTCACGAAACTCAGACAGCAATACCGAGACCTGCTCGCCAAGTCGGATAATATTGCCGCCTTCGCGCATCGATACAGCCACCACCATGCCGCTATGCCCCCCTACTCTTACAATTTCTTTTGGCGGGTCGATATAGGCGCGATAAACCTTGGCAATATTATCTAATGAGATCAGCTCCTCACTGCTGGGTAAAGGCACCAAGGTTCGTTTTAACTCGTCAATCGAATTAACATTGCCGGTGGTCTCAATGTTTAGCCGTACATCCTCGCGACGAACCCGTCCACCCGGCGTGATGATATTCTTCTTATCGAGCACTTGCGCAAAGTACTCTGGCGATATCCCTAATTCCGTTAATTGACTACTGTTATACTCAACAAAAATTCGTTCTTCCTGCGCCCCATAAAGCTCAACTTTCGCAACTAAATCAATCGCTAATAATTCATTTCTTAACTGATCGGCTAGTTTCTTTTGCTCAGCATAGCTAAAACCATCGCTGACAATACCGATGGCAATGCCAAACATATCCCCAATTTCGTCATCTACTTTTGAGCGCTCTGTCCCAGCAGGAAAGTCGACTTGTACTTTATCGACCTTGGATTTTAGTTTTTCCCAAATCGGTTGCAGATCGGTATAGCGGTCGTGGATATTAACGGTTATGGTCGAAACACCCGAGCGCGAAGTACTGGTAATGCTATGAATCTCAGGCATTTCTTGGATGACCTTTTCCAGCGGCTCTGTTAGCAACTGTTCAACTCGATCTGCTGAGGCGCCTGCCAAGACCGTCGTGACCGTGGCCACCCTAATCGGATAAGCGGGATCCTGTGCACGAGGCATATTGTAGAAAGTCACAAAGCCAGTCACAATTAACGTGAACGTAAGTAACAACATGAGTTGACCACGGTCAATAGCTAATCGCGTAATATCCATCGTTTATAAACTCGACTCTTCGCTATTTAATAATTTAACTTTTCGACCATCGGTCAAGTAACGCAAACCAGCAGTAATAATCCTGTCACCTTCAGAAATACCGTCAGTGATGAGAATACCTTGATAGACGGTTTTTCCTACCGTCACACTCACTCTTTCAGCAGTACCAACCGGTGTATTATCTTGCTCACCCTCGGCTGGCAAGGGATTAAAACGATAAACGAAACGTCCGTTAGAATCCTCACCTACCGCAGAAAATGGCACGGCTATACCCGTATCACTGGGATCTAAAGCTATTTTTAAGCTCACTTCCGCCGCCATACCCACACGCAAACGATCATCGGGGGCAACAATGCGAACAATAACGGGATAAGTTGCTCGATTCCCTACGGCTGCACCAACTTCCGAGACAATACCGCGATACTCTTTATCTTGATAAATATTCAGTCGAACGACAACTTCATCGCCTACACTAATTTCACGAATAGCATTTTCTGACACATGCGTTAGTACTTCAAAATGCTCACCACAGTTCAAGGTAGCAATGACTTGCCCTGCCGTGACATTCTCACCTATCTCAGCAGCAAGATCTGAGACAGTACAATCTTTCATGGGGACTTTTAGCTTAGCGTAGTCAAATTGTTTTTTTGCCAACTCAACGCTCTTCTTGGCCCGCTCAAGTTCGGCACGCGAGGTTCTGTAAAGCGTGTCCGATGACTCGTATTCATTCTGAGACACAACGCCTCGTTCAACCAAGCCATAAGCCCGCTCATATTGCATCCTTGCATTAGCTTCTTCGGCCTTAGCTTGAAGCAATGCGGCTTTTTCTCGATCAAGTTTTAGATCCAAATCATTATTATTAATGGACGCTATTAATTGTCCTTGATCAACTTGTTGGCCAAGCTCGATGGAAAAGCTGTCAATTACGCCGCCCACCCGAAAACTGAGCTTTGATACGAAGTCGGCCTGCAAAGTACCAAAGTAGACGCGCCATAAAAAATTATCACCCTGCTCAGCGACCACAGTTCTCACGGGCCGGATAGGCTCACGGAGTTCCATATCAACATCAGGGTTGCAGCCCGGTAATGAAAAAATTAAACCTAGGCCTAGTAATAAACGGAAGGCTATGCGCATAAATGAGTCCAACTTACAAAGTATCATAGGGAGAAATTAGCTTTTGGCGCTAAGCTTAAAGGATGCAGTGTAAACAATTACCGTCATGCCGAGAAGCCAAAGGCAATACTAAGCCGATTATTAACAAAATCGGCAACAAAAAAACCAGGGGTTTTATGCCCTGGTTTTTTTACGTTGCAGCTTAGAAAACAGTTTACTGCTGGCTATTTTGCACCATCAAAGAATTCTTTAAAGCCCGATGGGTCATGTCGACCAATCACAATCGTCTCGAGCACACCAAAGCCTGATTTACTCTCTTTGACGCCATTAGCAGCGGTCTTCTCCATCGTCGCTGTAACACGCTGATGGGTGTGAATGTGCTCATAAGCCAATGGGTCAATGGCATTTAGATCGAAGTCCTCGCGATCCATCGCCAATTCGCCCTGCCAAACGGCATGCCCCCACTTAGGATGGTTGTAACCAATACCCAACATATAAAAGGGTTTGCCAAATGGCGTTAACTTGGCTTCATAACTGTTGCCGTCTTTATCCGAACAATTCACTGTACTGCCGCTGGATAAGCGTGTGCCTTTATTCCACGTTAAGCGATGTGACATATTCGGCATATGGATAATCCCAGCATCATCACCCGCTGGAATATTGGACTGATCACTATACAATGGCACCAACTCACAACTTTCCTGAGTAGGATTGCCGTCAGGGTCTTGAAAAGTTGCGAAATGCAGCCACTGATCACCAAACATCACCGGCGACCAATTCCAGTAAACGCCTGGCTCGCCGTTCATAAGCCCTGGCGCGCCGCCGACAGGTTCACCGACAGGTCTCACGCCCCATGACTTATCGCGGATGGCCGTGGCGTTTTCAATTTGATGTGTCTCACCATCGACAGTAATCGTGCCATTCCAGTGGCCTGCTTGCGTAAAGCGCGTGTTATACATAATTAAATGTACGCCTTCATAACGGGTATTATGCGGCTCTTGATGCGCGATACTGATAGCGGTAAAACGCAGGTCACAAGAAATATTATGCTCATTGTCTTCCACCTTAAAGCGCAAGGAACGCATGGGCTCTTCAATAGTAACTGACAAGGGCCCTACTGTAGTGTCAATTCGATCATCAGGAGCGCGACGTGACACGTGAAAGGCATATTGTTTGCTTCCAATCACCACACTGAAATGGCCATCCATCACATGACGATTAGGGTATAAACCAAAACCAATTTCAAAAAATATATCGCCGGTATTCTCGAAGCCCGTCATCCAGTGACGCTCGTAAAAGTTTCGGTCACTTTGCGAAGGGATTATTACCGCCTCTGCGGTTTGGTGAATCATGTAGTCATCGAATGAAGTTATCACGGTCAGTCCTCGGTAGTAGTCTCAATATTGGCTTATCATATCGGCTAATGATTAATGCGTAGTATAAAATATTGTCACAAAGCTCAGCCAATCACAGCCTTGGTTTCGAGGTATTCATCTAGCCCCCAAGCGCCCCACTCACGACCAATACCGGACTGCTTATATCCACCAAATGGCAAGTGAAGATCGCCCGCTGCGCCGTTAATCTTGACCATACCGGCGCGCAACTGTCTGGCTATGACTCTCGCCCGCTCTGGGTCGGACGAACTGATATAGGCCGCGAGACCATAGTCAGTATCATTGGCAATAGCAATCGCCTCGGCCTCGTCTTGGTAAGGTAAAATACTCAGCACAGGGCCAAATATTTCCTCTCGAGCGATAGTCATATCATTACTGACTTGACTAAAAACAGTGGGCGATACATAGCAACCTGCGTCAATATCGGCGGGTCGCTCAGGCCCGCCACTGATTAATTTAGCCCCTTCGTCAATACCCGTTTGAATCAAGGCCGTGACTTTCTGATATTGCATCGGGCTGGATAAAGGACCCAGCGTTGTTTTGTCATTCAATGGATCACCCAGCACCACTTGCTCACAGGCAGCACAAGCAATGGCCTCAACTTCCGCTAATCGCGAAGCCGGCACCAACATTCGCGAGGGTGCCGTACAAGTCTGACCAGAGTTATGCATCATTTGCAATACACCTCGAGTGACTTCTTGAGAAAAATCGCAATCCTCTAATAAGATATTGGCCGATTTACCGCCGAGCTCAAGCGCCACCGATTTGATCCCCTCGGCTGCCGCATGTGAAATTGCCTTGCCTGCCCGCGTTGAACCCGTAAAAGAAATCATATCAATGTCAGGATGTGACGTTAACGCCTGACCGGCTTCAGCACCATCGCCATCGATCAGATTAAATACGCCAGCCGGGACACCCGCCTCGGCCATCACTTCGGCAAAGATGTGAGCCGAAAATGGCGACACTTCACTGGGCTTCAATACCATCGTACAGCCTGCCGCCAAAGCGGGGGCAACCTTGCAAGCAATTTGATTCACCGGCCAGTTCCACGGTGTGATTAAGGCACATACTCCAATCGCCTCGCGCACCACTTTATTGGTGTTGCCCTGCGCACTGACCTGATCAGTTTCAAATGCAAAGGTCTTTAACACCTCGAGCATTGCCGCAAAATGCCCTGCACCGGTTGGTGCTTGCTGAGGCTTCGCAAGGAACGCATACGGCGCACCCATTTCGGTGGTGATGGCCGCGGCAATATCATTCACTCGTGCAGAATAAGCCGCTAAAATCGCCTCAAACATCGCGATACGCTCATCGATTGAGCTCAGTGAATACGAAGCAAAAGCCTCTCTCGCGGCAGTTACCGCGCGATTAACATCCTCTGTATTAGCGAGGATGATAGACCCTGCTGGTTGCTCAGTAGCCGGGTTGATAACGTCAAAGCTGCGCTCGCTGAACGGCTTAATCCATTCACCATTAATATAATGCTGATCACACTGTCGCATAATGTTTCCCCCATTTATTCAATTAATTGTCACCCCGTTATTGCGTTGAGGTGCCTGCTGGCTGGTACCAAATAGGTGATGACCAGGCGCGCTCTTGAATGACGGGCCGATGCTCAGCCACGCAACAGCCTTCAAAACCCTCCGTAATCGTATCAGGGTTCGCGCAATCTACCCCATTCGCGACACATTGGCGCTGACTCCAGCGGCAGGTCGGGTTTTCTAAAACTCGCGTGTAATAAAATGCCGGTTGCTCTGCTTGAAAGTCAGGATCTTGCCAGACGCTACATAAGCTGGCGGACTGCTCGCCAGAAACCGCACAGTTATTTACATTAAGCGCTGCACCGTTATCAGTGGAGCCAGCAATATCATAAACCTGTTCTTGTTTTTTCCCTTCTGCATCGATCCAACCTTTCACCATTTGAATCCGCTGTAAACCTACGGCTGGCGAACGAGAACTGCCAGGATCTTGCAAAGCAGAGACAGCAAATACGGGGCTTGATTTAGTTACGTCTGGACTGGCCAAAGTACCACCCATTGGCACGCCGCCATCATAGCCGCGCTGAGCAAATGCCTTACTTTCACAAAGCTGCTCACTGTAATCCCAGCCGCCAAATAAACGGGTTTCAATACGCGGACCGCTAGTCGCATAAGTCTCACCTCGCTGCATGGCATCGAATAAGGCGTCGCGGGAATTCTCTTCAGCCCAGATAACCGCTAAGCCCCCAGGATTATATTTAAGGTAATCGGGTAATCCTGGCGGTATCTCCTTACCCGCAGGCACGCCTGCCCCACCGTGACCTAAGAAAACATTTTCATCTACTGCGCCTGGTGTACCTAAGTGCGTATCAGAGGAGCCAATAAAGCCAAACTGAAATGGATTCATACCACTTTTTTGCTGAGCAATTAAGCCCTCCTTTAAAACATCACGAACGAAACCATCCCCTGCTTTGGTCGGGCCACCACCAAAGAAACCAGTGGTCGGCAAAAACTCAAAAGCACAAAGCTCATCACTACCAAATTCCGTCGAGTAAAAACATTCAGAAGCGCCTTTGTGCTGCATAATTTCTACAATAGGCTCGTATTTCTTACGCAAAGTAAATTGATCTTCTGTCATCGCCACGGTGCCATCATTGTCGAAATTAAACATGAAGCCGCTGCTGATATTGGAGTTATGTGGAATGGTGAGTGCCTCGCAGCCACTATCGGTACCGTTACACTGTGACTCTAAGGTTTGCCATAAATATTGGGCAGAACCATCAACCCATGACACCGGCAAAATAGGAACTTCGGCATTACGAAACACCACGTTTCTATGCAAATTAGCGCCGGTTTTTGTCCCGCCGGTCCATTCATAACCAATGAATGCAGTAAACTCACAACTGCTACTTTTATCATCGTGTTGCTCTGCAACCGCCTGCATCTCTAACCAGGGAGCACTGCCTGCCTGACGGCATAACTCGCCGTCGTCACCGCAGAAACCTAAGCGAGTTTGCCTAACAGTCGCCGTAGCATTAAACAAATAAAACGCCGCGCGCGGGACATGACGATAAATTTTGCATTGCCAAGAGCTATAGCCTTCTGCTCCAGGCGTGTTACAGATATACGTTTCTCCAAATAACTCAGCATGGTCGGATACCATGGCGAAATCTAACGGCCGATCTAATTGCAAGGATCGAAGCGCTTCCCCTTCTTGCCAAGGCTGTATACCAACAACTTCACCTTTAGCAAAACGATAGGCTTGATCAGGGGTGGTGCGGGTCGACTGGGTACTGGCATCTAATGAGTACTTTGTGTGGACATGAAGATCACCAAAAAAAGCTTTTTTTTCATGACTGAAGTCTAAACAAGGCTGTCGGTTTTGACTGTAATGCCGAGGCGGTGGCGCTTGAATTAAAGCGGTAACCGTCACTTTGGCATCAGTCATTTTGTCAGTCATAGCATCAACAGCACGTCGTAACTGAGTCGAGGCTCGATCAGTGATCGACTCAGATTGTGCTGAAGCGCCGGTACCCGAGGCAAAAGCTGTCGGAGACCAGACTAAAAGCAATACAAGTAAGCGAGCATTCAGTCTATTCATATTTAATAACATACCCATCATGGTGTTAAAGGATTCCTCTGCGGAAGGCTTTCTCATAGAACGAGACGGACAAACCGCTGCCAACATTCATTGATGCTGATCGGTCTGACCGTTATTTAAAAGTACTCTTACATTTATCACATTGAATTAGAAGCTATTTCCTAGCAGATCTCAATTGCAATCAGGTTATCCGTTCCGAGGGATTAATAGATCGCTAGACTCGCCGTGATTATCGACCTTAACAAGCCGTAAGCAAGCGGGCAAACCAAGCCTTGCGCTTTTGCGTATCATTATTGTAACCCGACATAATGACCAGTCACTTTATAATATGCTATGATAATCAATCACTTGCGGGAATCTTAAACATCAGCTTATAAATCATGTACCGCAGCTTACAACAACAGGCAATTTTACTAAGGGTACACTATGGCATTATTTAGCCAGCTTTCAAAAAACCGTTTTTTCGCCCCTATTGCTGTTATTGTACTCGCTATTGGCCTATCGAGCTTTTTGGTCTCTTACCAGCCTGAAATCGATAAAATTATCCCCGCAAAAACCCTACCAACCATCGAGACAAAAAACATAAAATTAACCACCATTAGTCAATCAGTGACGGCCTACGGCTTAGTCAAACCGCACAAACAAATTGCACTTGCCAGCGAAATTGCAGGGCGCGTGATCTGGGTCAGTGAGAAACTTATCTCAGGCGGTAAATTTGATCAATTTGATCCACTTATCCGAATTGAAAATACCGACTACAAGTTACAACTGGATAAAGCCAGCGCTGAAAATACCCGCGCTCAAGTTGACCTTGGCATTTATGAAAGTGATTATCAACGCCAACAGGGCTTGTTTAAAAAGAACCTTATCAGCAACAGCCAATTAGACGATGCCTATAAAGTATATAAGCGCGCAGAAGCCACGCTCAAAATCACCCAAGCCAATCTTGAACAAGCCAGCCTCAACTTCCAGCGCACTGAAATCACTGCACCCTTTTCAGGACGTGTTCAACAAGAATCGATTGATGAGGGGGGTTACTTGACCGTTGGCGCGTCGATCGCAACGCTTTATGCCGATGACATTGTTGAAGTAAGACTGCCCATTTCAAATGACGATTTAGGCTTCTTAAATTGGCCACAGCAAATGCGCGGCACACTCAGCCCTGAAGAGTCTATTGCAGTGAGTATCACCAGCACCTATGGCGGCATTGACTACCAATGGCAAGGCCAATTAGTAAGAATAGAATCTGAAGTAGATCCCAAAACGCGATTATTTCATGCTGTCGCGGTGGTCAAAAATCCAGAGTTTGGCGAACAACCACCGTTGACGGTTGGACTGTTCGTGACTGCCGAGATTGCAGGTCGTTCCTATGACCAATCAGTGCTACTACCAAGAAGCGCCGTCATCGACAATCGTGTATTAATCGTCAATGAAGACAACCGTTTAATGTATCGTGAGATAGAGATCATTCGTATTAATAAAGACTCGGTTCTCGTGGGTCGAGGGCTCAATAATAATGAACTTATCTGCGTCACCCCTCCGTCCATTATCTTTGAAGGCATGGAAGTCAATCCTTCTTTTCAACAGACACTGGATGCCGTGAAGTGAAAAACTTTCTCGCATGGTTTATTGATAATCGAGTCGCAACCAACTTATTAATGTGGTTTCTCATTCTGGGCGGTATTATTGCCCTACCTCAACTGCATCGAGAAGAGTTTCCAAACATTGACATTGACCTTATCAGCGTCCTGATACCCTACCCAGGAGCCTCTCCCGAAGAGGTTGAGCAAACCGTATGCTCTCGTGTTGAAGAAAATATTAATGGCACGCCTGGGATAAAGAAGATTACCAGCTTAGCTGCAGAAAATAGCTGCAACGTTCAAATTGAACTGCTCAAAGGTGAAGATAAGAACCAAAAGCTAAATGAAATAAAAAGCAAAATAGACAGCATCAATACCTTCCCTAATGAAGCGGAAAAGCCTGTTATTCAACTGGTCACCTTACTGACCAACGTGTTACAAATATTTGTTTATGGCGATACTGATCCAATGTCTTTAAAACGCCTAACTGAGAAAATACGATTAGATTTGACTGACCTGCCTGAAGTATCGCAAGTGTTCATACATTACGCTAAAGACTATGAAATCAGTGTTGAGATAACAGAAAATACCTTGCGCCGTTACGGTCTTAACTTACGCGACATTGCCCAGCGAATCAGTCAAAACTCTATTGATCTGCCCGCAGGTTCAGTTGACACCGTTGACGGTCAAATTTTAATTCGAACGGTCAATCAGGCCAGAGATGTTCGAAGCCTAGAAGAAATCATTATTATCAGTGGTGGTGATACCACCGAGCTTCGACTGGGCGACATTGCACAAATAAAAGATGGCTTTGTCAACAGCGATGTTAATGCGCTTTTCAACGGTCAGCCAGCGCTAATGATTAGCGTCAAAAGAATTGGCAATGAAGATGTTATTAATGTTGCAAGCAGTGTTAAAGACTATCTTGAACAAGTCAAATATCGATTGCCTGACGGGGTGGGCGTCGCGCTATGGGCCGACGAGTCTCAAGATCTTGTTGATAGGCTAGACGCACTCGGCACCAATGGCTTAGGCGGTTTAGCGCTTGTACTAATCATACTTGCCCTATTTTTAAGGCCTAGACTGGCATTCTGGGTCGCTATTGGTCTACCGATTACCCTACTCGGCACACTGATCACATTTCCTTTTGTCGGTGTGACGATCAGCACGATCTCAGTGGTTGGCACGCTATTAATTCTAGGCATTTTGGTCGACGCGGGGGTCGTGGTAGCTGAACGAATTTATACCAATGCCGAGCATGGTCAGAGCCCAAGAGAAGCTGCGATAAATGGCGTTAATGATGTTGCAACGCCAGTTATCTTTGGTGTCCTCACTTCGATAGCCGCCTTCACTCCCTTAATTGCGCTTAAAAGCGGTCTGGGTTCGTTTTTTTCGTTTATCGGCGTGACGGCGGTACTGGCTTTAATTTTTAGCTTAATCACCTCGCAGTTGATTCTACCCATGCAACTGTCAAAAAAAGCCTTGTTTGGGAATCACAAGGCCAACCAACTAAGCAGCGGCAATCGATTTCTTCGATTGCAAGACACGCTCACACATGGATTGCTTAACTTCGCCAATCGATATTACCGACCGAGCTTAAAATGGTGTCTAAATCGTCGCTACTTAGTCGCCTCAACCGGATTAGCCTGCCTGATTTTAACCATCGCACTATTAATTAGCGGTCGAATTATCTTTCAATTTTTTCCAGCGATTGATGGTGAGCGATTATTTGCCAGTGTTTCAATGCCGATTGGCACTAGCGTTGAAGATACGCAAAAAGTTGCCCAGCAACTCGTTCAAAGCGGCCGTCAACTTGAACAAGAATTGAAGCAACAGGGTTCTGATATTCGCATCACCGACACGATGGTATCTGCGGGTATACAGCTCGGTCGCTCAAGTATCGGAGATGCTGACCCCAGTGGCGGCCACCAAGCCGAAGTTGCATTGCAAATTGATTTGCCGCCAGATCACGAAGGACTGACACCCAATGATTTGGTTAAACGTTGGCGTGATCTAAGTGGAAATATACCCAGAGTAGACAATCTAACATTTACTGCAGAGGTATTCTCATCCGGCAAAGCGATTGAAATTGAATTACGTGGAAGAAATATCACTGCACTTCAAAAAGCGGCTGCAGATCTAAGCAGCGAATTAAAAGCCTACCCTGGCGTGATGGACATTGTCGATTCATTTGAAGGCGGCAAACGTGAACTTAAACTCACAATTAAAGACAGCGCCCGCTCACTTAATTTGACCGCCCAAGACTTGGCCACCCAAGTCAGGCAAGCTTTCTATGGTGAAGAGGTTCAGAGATTGCAACGTGGCCGTGAAGATCTAAAGATCATGGTCCGCTACCCCAAGTCTGAAAGACGATCGTTAAGTAATATTGAACAAATGCAAATACGTACGACTGAGGGCAGTGAAATTCCCTTTTCAGCGGTTGCCGAGGTATCAATGGGACGAGGTACGGCTAACATCAAACGAATTAATGGGCTTAGAGTCATTAGCGTCACAGCGGATGTTGATCGCAATGTTATCACCCCTGAAGAGGTTCTAGGAGACCTTGAAAATCATATTATGCCAGCGCTCGCTCAGCGCTACGGTATTAACATCAATCTGGCCGGCGAGGCAGAAGAAAAACAAGAGGCGGCAAGCAGTTTAGTTATTACCGCTAGTATCGCAATGTTCGCCATTTATACCCTGTTAGCGATTCCATTAAAATCTTATCTGCAGCCCTTGATTGTCATGAGCGTCATCCCCTTTGGTGCCTGCGGGGCTGTGATGGGACATGTCATTATGGGACAAGACTTAATGTTTTTCTCCCTGCTTGGCATCATGGCCTTATCTGGCGTTGCGGTTAATGCAAGCTTGATTATGGTCGATTTTTATAACCGCGAGAACAGCCGGCTTAACAAGCCTTACAGCGCTCTTGTTAGCGCTGCAATGTCACGGTTTAGGCCGCTAGTACTAACCTCGGCCACAACCTTTGTTGGCCTAATTCCATTATTAATTAATGAATCAATTTCAACAATGATGTTTACCCCAATTGCCATCTCACTTGCCTTTGGCGTTCTAACCTCATCATTGATTGCGTTACTAGTCGTACCTTGTTTTTGTCTGATACTAGAGGATATAACCGGCTGGCTCAGAGAAGGAAAGACCCCCTCTGAGCAAAACCTCTAAATCGCCAGCAACTAGGCTTCTAACTTATCTGCTAAAGCGTCTAGCATCATCGTGTAACTGCCCTCTATCATTGACTTTGCATCAGCCTCAGGTACATCACCCTGGTCAAAACTGCAGTACCAGTTGACGGTTGCTGAACCACCATCACCTGTCACTGAAACGGTTGCATTATAGTCATCAAAAGGAATAACAGCATTTTTAGGTATGGTATAACTAAACGTCTTAGCTGCAATATCTTTCGCAGTGAGTGTTTCATCAATCGGCGAATCGAGACCAGGCATATGCAGCCTTCTTGTCATCCCAACGCCTTCACCGATCACTTCAACATTATCAGCGCCGGGAATCCATGATAAATTGCCGTAGTCATCCAATACCGCCCAGACAGTATCGATACTTGCGCTTATATTACGAATAACTGTGAGTTCTACCATGCTTTAGCTCCTAAGTGATTAATAAAATCCGAATGGACATCCTGCTCTAAAGATATTCTTTATCAAGCCAATTGCCAATGGTATTTGGCTTCACTAAGTGGGAAGCATAGTAGGTATGTAAACATCGAATACGAGTAAAATTTGCTATACCGCCAATACCCCGCCGCTGTAAGGGTTCAAAATAATCTTTATCGATAAGGCGCTGCTTAATAGCTGGCGACATGTGACTTTCGCGCTGTAAAATGAACTGTTGATGATCGTGAATCATTGCGCTCTGAAGTGATTCATCCGCATCAATCATTTGTTGCATACGAGCAATCAACCCTGCGGCCTCTAACTGATCAATACGATAATTTAATTGCTTATCAACCAGCCAGTACATGGTCGGGAATGGTTTATCATCAACCAAACTTGCCACGCGTATTACCGAGGGCGCGTCCTGGTAATCAAGCACTTCAACGGCTTCAAGACCTCTTGGCTCACGCCCAAGTAAGGTTTTTATTTGTGCAACTACTGCAGGCGTAATGACTTGAGGACCTTTTTTCCCTGAGATGCTTTCGGAGATATCTACTGAATTTTTCACAGAGCTTCACACCCATTACTAGCTGCATTCATAAAAAAACCTGGACTAGCCAGGTTTTTTTATGCTTGGCCATATAAACCAATCACTAAACAAGATTACAGCTGGGCCTCTAAGGCTGGTAAAGCTTCAAATAAATCAGCAACCAAGCCATAATCAGCCACCTGAAATATAGGCGCATCCTCATCTTTATTGATAGCAACGATAATCTTACTGTCTTTCATGCCCGCCAAGTGTTGTATTGCACCAGAAATGCCAACCGCAATATAAAGGTCAGGCGCAACAATTTTACCGGTTTGCCCAACCTGCATATCATTCGGCACAAAGCCAGCATCAACCGCTGCCCGCGAAGCACCCATAGCTGCATTGAGTTTATCAGCAACGGCTTCAATCAACTTAAAGTTATCGCCGTTTTGCATGCCTCTACCGCCAGAGACAACGATATTCGCTGCTGTCAATTCTGGTCGATCTGAAACTGCAAGTTCTTCGCTGACAAAAGATGAAACACCTGCATCAGTGACCTGATCCAATGAAACGACTTCGGCGCTACCGCCGCTGGCAGCTACAGCATCAAACGCCGTTGCACGAACAGTGATAACTTTCTTGCTATCGCTTGATTGAACCGTGGCGATGACATTGCCCGCGTAGATAGGACGCTTAAAGGTATCCGCTGACTCAACACTAATAATTTCAGAAATCATTTGAGTATCTAAAACAGCCGCTATTCGAGGCAGTATATTTTTCCCGTTACCGGTTGCTGGGGCTAATAACACATCATAATCAGCGGCAAGTTCGGTGGCTAAAGCTGCTACATTTTCTGCCAACTGATGAGCATAAGCGGCATTATCTGCAACTAGAACTTTAGCAACGCCGGCGGCCTCTGCTGCTTCTTTTGCTGCAGCGCCACAGTTACTACCTGCCACCAGCACATGTGTTTCTCCACCAATGGCAGCGGCAGCCGTCAAGGTATTTAACGTTGCGCCTTTTAAACTGGCGTTATCATGTTCTGCAATAACTAAAATACTCATCAGATTACTTTCGCCTCATTTTTAAGTTTTTCTACTAACT
>MDTC01277718.1_pt1 | contig 15134 bp, 15 predicted proteins | sample 811181 | NCBI WGS metagenome assembly MDTC01 (sample SAMN05326644, study PRJNA326480) | marine metagenome | isolation source: seawater | place: Pacific Ocean: North | collected 2011 | reverse complement strand
GGCCATATTCGCCGTATTCACCACCGCCATATTCACCATGCTCACCACCAGGCGGGCCATATTCACCGTATTCACCACCGCCACCTTCACCTGGTGGTGGTCCATGATGCTCGCCACCGCCACCTTCACCTGGTGGTGGTCCATGATGCTCGCCGCCGCCACCTTCACCTGGTGGTGGTCCGTGATGCTCGCCACCGCCACCTTCACCTGGTGGTGGTCCATGGTCTCCTCCGCCCCCACCTTCACCTGGTGGTGGTCCATGGTCTCCTCCGCCCCCACCTTCACCTGGTGGTGGTCCATGGTCCCCTCCGCCACCTTCACCTGGTGGTGGCCCGCCAGTATCATCTGGCATTTGGTACAAAATGTAGAGTTGTCCACAACTTACATTGTTATCAATCATAATGTTTGAGCTCCTTAGACCCAGATTGCAGCTATGTATTTATTTTGTTTTGATATTGATACGTAGCTAAAAGAGTGCGTTTTGTGATCAAAGCACATAGTAGTTGATTATTGTTGCATTAGTAAATAGTTTCAGTCGTATATATCTTGATGCTTTATCAAGAATAAGTCTCAACTTACCGAGGTCAATATAGTACAATCGTAATAGGTTTGTCAAGTTTAGCGTTAAAACGACGACTTGATTTTCGGTGTGGAATATAGACAGGTTTATAGATAAGTAAATGGTGTGTATGGAAAATGATAAGGGTAGAAGGGCCTATTTTACTATTGTAAAAAATGAGGAATGGGTGATAGGCGCTGTTGTTTTAGGCCACTCATTGCGGAAATCCGAAGCAAAGGCTACATTAGTGTGTCAGGTTGGGGCAGATGTTTCCAGTGAATCGAGAGTTTTGCTTGAAACTATTTATGACACAGTTGAAAATGCTGGTGAATATGTTTTTCCGGATAGTAAGTACAACAATTTTGAAGATGTTCCTAAGCGTTTAGAATTTAGTTTCCGAAGACTAAATGCTTGGAGAAGAACAGAGTTTGACAGAATTACCTATTTAGATTCTGATCTATTCGTACTGAGAAACATAGATTCGCTATTTGATTTACCAGGAGTAGTTGCCCCGCGCGAATATGACTTTCGAGTCTGGAATAAAGATAAGCTGTTCACCGACTTTTTCAATGGTGGCTTGGTAACATTCAGCCCATCGGAGATTGTTTTTGAAAAGTTCAATCAAATCTTGGAGTCCCAATGGGTTTATATGGGTGCTGCGGAGCAGCATTTGGTCAATGTTGCCTGTAGAGATAATTGGTTACGGCTTCCAGACAAATATCATGTTCAAGCGGGGACAATGTATAACAGAAAATTCGCTGATGATCTAAGTGAAGCACATGTGGTTCACTTTTCTAAAATCGCTAAGCCTTGGGATATTGTTTATACGGGTAGGGCGGAGTTATGGAGCTCATGGAAAATCTTCGCTATGGCCTGGATAAATATGTTAAGGGATTATGAGCATAAGTCAGGTAATTGTATATCGCCTGAGGAGTTTGGATGGCAAGATAAAAGCAACCTGGGTCACAGAAGAAAGAAATCGTCAAGGATTAAGATTGTGGAGGCAAAAAAGAAAGGTCGAAAATCTTGTAGAATAGATCTTTCTCCGACTAAAATGGCGGAGATATCGGTGTTTAAAGGCGCATTTCAGAAAATATCTGAACTCGCTCCTCTTATTAGGATGCTTCGTAGACGAACGCTTCGGAATGTGGTTGAGATCGGCACATTTAGAGGTGGTACTATGTGGATTTGGTGTCAGATTGCTAATGATAATGCTAACATTATTAGTATAGATCTCAAGCCTAAATCTAAGGCGGAGAAAAGAATTAGTAGATATTTGTATGGGCTTGCTGTAGAGTACCAAAAAGTGAGTTTAGTGCGCGGTGATTCTGGTGATATTCAGACAAAAGATCAATTGGTCAATAAACTCGGTTCGTCCAAAATTGATTTTCTATTTATTGACGGTGATCATAGCTACCGAGCTGTGAAAAGGGATTTCGAACTTTATTCTCCTCTTGTACGTAAAGGAGGAATTGTAGCGTTTCATGACATTGTGTATCATCCGAACTTTCCTGAAACACAAGTTGACAAATATTGGAATGAATTGCGGAGCAAGTATAAGTTTCGTGAGTTTATTGATCTGGAGGATGAGCGTGGCTGGGGACAATGGGGCGGTATAGGTATCTTATATATGTAGATGCCTGCAACACCTTTGCTCTAACAATTGCGACATTAAACTAATACATATCAGATTGATGTAAGAGGAATGGAGGAGATTAATGTATAAAGCATTATTGATTGCTGGATTGGCCGCGGTGGGTAACGCAATGTTTGTTTATGGCCAAAGAAAAAGTAGTTTATCCAATAATTCCTTTTCGTATCTCATAGGAGCTGTACTTGTATGTGGTGTTATTGTGGCAGTAGTAGCAATTAGTTATAGGACAGATCAAGCGGTTAATTTTGTGGCAGATAATGTTGTGATGATAGGTATTGGTGGACTTGGTATGGCCACTACATATTTAGGGTTTTATCTGTTGTATACAAATTATGGAGCAATCTATTATGTCGTATATGCAGTACTCTCAATAATAACTACTACTGTAATTGTTGGAGTTATTATATTGGGGGAGGGTTTTAACAAATACCAAGCTATAGCCATGGTTTTGGCGATACTCTCGATAATTTTGTTTACTATTGGAAGATTATCTGAGAATTAACTGACTATGTTGGGAGATAGACGCAATACAGGCGCACTAGGTTGTAGGCTGAATATTGCTCGCTTTATATCTAGTTGGATTGTGGTTGGACTGGTGCGTATGGGGCTTATAAATTTCTGTGCGTTTATAGGCATATCTTACACTGATAGTTCATTGGTGTCTTTGTATGTGGGGATATATTTGGCTTGGCGATTTGTTTGGAACAATGATATATGGTGGAGTACTGCAGAACAAGATATTGATGCAGAAGTTGATGTCGAGTAGTTTGTGTGGTTATATTGCGGATACTATCAGCTTGCCTGAGGGTTTGCGTATAGGCGCCTATTTAGAATGTATCTGTAAAGGCATGGACTATAGCAAGGATCTAGGTTTTTGTGAAAGTGCTTGATAAAAAAGGCACAGCAATTTTCTTCTGCACCTAGAGCTCAGCTTTTGGGGACCTTGGCATCTGGTTGTTTACTTTATGAGATATTGCCGGTATGGAAGTAGGATTCTCATGATACATCCACCGTTTGTAGGTCATTCCAATAGCACCATTCCTACTGCCTCTGGTTTGAAGTTCTCGGGAAATTTTGTATCACCGTTGTATCGGGCGAAACTCAGGTTAGTCTCACGTAGCTCAGCTCTGGGTCTATTCTTTCCGCCAGGGACGGGTAAATCAGCCCCTTGCAGATCAGCGCCACCCAGTTTAGCCGCTCGCAGTCTAGCCGCACGCAGGTCAGGTCCTCTCAGGTCAGGTTCCCATATGTTATCTCCACGCAGGTTAGCTTTACGCAGGTCAGGACCAGTAAGATGAGCCTGACTCAGGTAGACGTTTTGCAATTTAGCCCAATATAGGTAGGCCCGCCTCAGTTCAGCCTCACGCAGCTTAGCTGCACGCATGTTAGCCTCACTCAGGTCAGTCCCATTCAGGTTAGCTCCACTCAAATCAGCTTCGCTCAGGTCAGCTTCAGACAGGTCAACCCCAGTCAAGTTAGCATTCGACAGGTCAGCCCCACGCAGGTTAAACCCACTTAGGTCAGCACCACTTAGGTCAATGCCTGCTAAGTTAGCGCTTTCGAATTTCCGGGATTCTTGTACTACGTCTTCTATTTCCTCGCGAGTGAAATCTGGCATAGCTATACTATACACCAAGTTTATTTATTCGAGTTGGCTACTATGGCACCTTGAACCCATACGGTTCGGATATTTGGGCGTCGGGCATTGTAGACTATTTTTTGCAGTATGTCTTCGGCTGAATCCATATCCTCCCATAAAACGAGATTGCTGTCAGTAGCAGCAGTATCTATAATCATGGCATCAAAGCAATATCCCTCACTAAAGATACCAACCTTAAAACCAAGGGCTTCACCTCCACCTGCTGTAGCCATCCAGAAGGCTTCCATAAAATTGATACTTGCATTTGCGATCCCACGGTCTTCAGGTGGAAGGCTAGCATTTACGCCTTCCTGCAGCGCTCGTGAGGCGACTATAGCTTGGACGCAGCTGTCGTAGATGCTCACATGTGCACCGCCTGACACGTCTGTTCCTAGTCCTACCTGCACTCCCTTATCCAACAATTGTTTAACGGGCAAGACCGCGTTGGAGAAAAGGAAGTTAGATAAGGGGCAGTGGGCTATTGCACTTTGTGCTGTTTTTATTGTCATTATATCGCTAGGATTGATGAAATTACTGTGTGCCAGAATGGTTTTATCAGTGATTAATCCAAAGTCTAATAAACTCTGAGTGTCAGTCTTTCCGAACCGCGATATTCCATAATCATGGGACCAGTTGTCCTCTGAGCAATGAGTCTGAATGTGGCAATTATATTTCTCTGCAAGTTCTCCGTGACCGGCCAGTGCTTCATCCGAGCAACTTGGAATGAAGCGTGGTGTGATGGCTGGTAGTACTATTCCTGCTTCACCTGATTGTCCACGTAAATATTCTATGAATTCTTGGGTGTCTTCAATGCTTTTAGCTGTTGACAAATCACGGTAGTAATCAGGGCATTGCTCTTCATTATCCATAGAGACCCGGCCGACAAGTGCACGTTGCCCGTGTTCCAGACATATATCTGCTAGGAGCTTCGTTGCCTCCAAATGTATTGTCCCGAAATAAACTGCTGTTGTAGTTCCATTGGAAAGTAGTGTGTTTACCAATGACCTATAGACAGTTTCCGCAAAAGTAACGTCCGTATATTTCGCTTCCAGTGGAAATGTGCACGTATGCAGCCAATCATAAAGTGGAAGATGTAGTGCTTTACCCATTTGAGGCCATTGAGGTGCGTGGATGTGTAAATCGATGAGACCAGGGAGCAAATACTCGGTATTACTCAGCTCAAGTAGTTTTCCATGCTCTTTAAGATCATTCTTTACTTTTTTGTAAGGTGCGTTAGTTGGTGTGAGAATTGACTCAATCAACCCTGCTTGATCAATTACGATTAAAGAATCCTGCAGGACCTCTATTTCTCCACGCACAGGAGTATGCAACGCAGTGCCAGCAACACCATACTTGATGTTGGCATAGGATTGATCTAATTCAACCATAACTCCTCTTTTTTGATCTAAAATCTGAACTTAAATCTAGTTCAGATTTTAGATCCTTGCTAGACACGCATCTAGTATTGCAAGTGTCTGATCGGTAGCGAATAATTCGCCACTGGTAGGTGTATTAGTCATGATACACCCACCAATGGCTCATCGTCATTCACCATGCCCCGGTTTCCGGATCGAAACCCTCAGGAAACTTTGTATTTGCGTTGTACTTAGCCTCACTCAAGTCGGCCGCACGCATGATAGCTCCAGTCAGGTCAGCCCCATTTAGGTTAGCCCCACTTAGGTCAACTCCTTGCAGGTCAGCTCCACTCAGGTTAGCACCTTGCAAGTCAGCGCCACGCAAGGAACCATAAAACACGTAAGTCTCGCTTAGGTCTGCCCCTTGTAGATCAGCCTCACTCAGGTCAGTTCCATGAAGATCAGCTCCACTCAGGTCGGCCGCACGTATAATAGCCCCACTTAGGTTGGCTCCATATATGGCAGCCCCTTGCAAGTCAGCTTCACTCAAGTCAGTCCCATGCAGGTCAGCATCACTCAGGTCAGCCCCACGTAGGTCAGCTCCATTCAGATTAGCTCCACTTAGATCAACTCCGTGCAGGTTAGCTTCGCTCAAGGCAAAGTTGCTGCATTGAGTTTCAGGGCGGATTTCACATCCGTTAACTGTCTCATAGCTTGGACCACATGCAGTCAGCAATACAGCGATGATATAAAATAGTAAAGTTGGTATCTTTTTCATGTGACACCTGTCTTGTTATTTTCCATACTATACACCGATTACTAATGGGTCGGCAACTATTGCCACTTCTAGCTTTTTGCGTTATGTGCAGGTAGTGCTCTGTCACAGCAATAGGGCTGCGACAAGCAAATTTTGATACTTTGATACAATGGGAGCCTATTATAAGCAATAGAGATAGCGATTATGGTTAAAATGACTGGTCGAGTTGCACGTATATTTTTTATTTTAGTGTTGTGTATTGCCTGTGATACCGACACCAACTCCGGCTTAGCAGAATTTGATAGTACGGAAACCTCTGCTGTTATAACAAAAGAAGTGGCACAAACAGATGAAGTATCAGCTGTCACAGTAGAGCCTAGTATTGGTGATGCTCGTAAAGATCCTACCAATACAATAATTCCGCTGGAACATGCGACATCTACTGTAACGGCTACAAATACAGTTACTACTGTGCCTGTTGCTGTAGAAACAACAATTGTCCCTTTGCCCACTAGTACTTTAGATATTGTTGCTATTACTAGCCAAGATGCTGATCAGGTTGAACCTGAAGATGCTGGGGAAATAGAGCTGGGTATTGGTGGACTATCATTGGATTTAGAATTTTTGGCAGCACAAGAGATCGCTCAATTTTATAGTGTATCGCATATAGATATCAGTACACTACAGTTCGTATCTAAGTTTCGATCACGTGCAGGTCATGATTATTCCGATTCGTTTGAAAAATGCACTTCGCTAAAACATTATTTTCATCCATTAAATTTTTATGAGGTGGCCTTAACTACTCCTATATATGCTCCATCTGATGGAGCTGTTGTGTGGGTTCAAAAATTGACTGGAGCTTTCGCTGATGAATGGAAAACTAGTTATGTTGAGACAACCGGCGAAGCATGGCCTGAAGGTCTAGCAGATTATCAGATATTCCTGAGGCCTGATGCTGCTCCCAACGTGTGGATTCGTTATCATCATGTGATGCCTATCGATTTAGTAATGGAAGAGATTGCAGTTGTGGAGACTAGAGCTATGATGATGGATCTGGCACGACCTAAATTACCTGGATATCGAGTTAAAGCTGGAGATTTGATAGCTCATGGTTTGGGTGAGATCTCTATCGAACAACACTTAAATGGGACTGGAATCCCGTCTCCTTGTGTATCAGCGGATACGCGCTCGAAGAGAGGGGATTTGCCAGGATGTAAAAAAACGATGAAATTCTTGTCTATGTTTGATTATATGACTGATGAAGTGTTTGATGAATACAGGAAGCTTGCGGATGTAGAGCGTTCGGACTTCAAAGTATCCAAAGAAGAATTAGCAATGAATCCTTATATATGTACGGGTGAAAAATTTGATAACAAGGGCGATACTCCCGATGCTGATACTTACGTGTTGTTGCAAGGTACACGCGGAGAGTCTGAATCGAATGTGATCCAGGATTACAGTGAGTCTGCAAAAGATCTGCGAGATACAATAACTTCGTTCGAAGGGAATGGTGATGGGAAACATGGACCTTTTGATGGCAGCAATGGAGATATTATTAGGCTTACCTCGGATGGCGGACCACTTTCACTGACATTTTCAAAAGAGGGTGATAGCCGAATTATTTACACAAGGCCGGAAGGGAGTGCGAATATAGTATATGAAGTGGTGGCTCCGTTTGGCGGTCAAGTTAGTGTCGGCGTGACTACATCTTTGAACGTGTCATGGGAAGTAGTGGTATTTAGAGCGGACTGATCGCTCGTGATATACCTAAACTCCCAGCCCTTAAGTATACTAATACCAGAAATAACATCAATTAATAATTTATTTAAATATCCTTAAAAACAAAGGATCCAGATTATGCAACATGAAAATTGGGTGTGCCCAAAATGTAATCAAAAAGAATATGAAATAGGTGAAATGCGAGTAGCGGGAAGCTTTTGAACTAAAATTTTTAATGTGCAAAATAAAAAGTATGCTTCAGTTTCATGCTTAAAATGTTCCTATACAGAATTTTATAAGGATCAATCATCTTCACGTATTTCAAATGTATTTGATTTCTTTACAACTTAATGTTCACTAGTGAACATGTAAATTGAAAGTTTTGTTTATTGGAGAAAATACGGTCATTATGTTAGTTGGGCTTTGTACGCGGACGAAGGTGCCAAGCCTTTCTGAATAAAGCCCAGCTTACATGGTTCTATAGACCCACTATTTGACTACGATACTCAAATTGTATAATGTCACGCCAGACCCCATGTAGTTTTCCTAAGCGGGTCCAACGTCCTACTTGACGAAAACCACATGTTTGGTGCAGTTTCACACTGGCTTCGTTCTCCGGAAATATACTAGCCTTAAGAGTCCATATCCCGGCGCTTTCGGATTCAGTAATTAATTCACGTAGAAGCTTTGTGCCTATACCTTTTCTTCTTGCATTCTTAGCTACATAAACGCTCACCTCAGCCACGCCATCATAGACACACCGACTCGAGACAGGAGTAAGGGATGCCCATCCGACTATGCGATTGTTCTGTCTATATACTAGGCGCGGAGCGGGTAAATGTCAGTTATTCCAGGTTGTCCAGTCACCTGATTCGGTCTCTAATGTGGCTTGCCCAGTGTTAATTCCTTCACTGTAAATACTTTTCACAGATACCCAATCAGATGGAAGCATTATATCAATCATGTGAGACCTGTTGTGTTGTTGGTCATACTAAAGCCCACTGTTGGTCGAAGGGAAAGAATACTGATCAGGCTACATCTGTCTCTAATCGTAATCAGCTGATTGGATTAAATTTAGTAAGCGTTGCAAATAGTCTTTATGCGCACCTCTCTTTTCGGGGATCACTTTACTGGCTTCATTGTAAAAATGATCTATTCCTCGACCCAATTCTTGTCCTCGACGTGTGTGCATGTCCAACATATAGTCTTTAATTTCGGCGACATGTCCTTGTTTGTATTCTTGCTCAACAATATTTTTCAACATATCACTAGAACGATCTTTTTCGCAACTACATAAGTAACGAATCGCATGCACAAAAAATAGTGGCCGGTCGACTGCATCATAGGCGAACTTTTGACTAAAATTATGGAGCGTTTGAATTAGCACGGGTGCATGCGGATCGCCAAAACCAATATCTTCTACACTAATAACAATTAATCGTTTCCATAATTTATTTTCTAGTTCTTCCGAAGTAGAATACATTTCGTATGCTATGGTGACAGCAACGTCTTCTTCAGCTCGCCGAATACTTTTTTGCAGTCCAGAAATAATCTCATCGGCATTAAAGCCGTTTTTAGTTTTATAGGTTTGCCACGGGTCATATTGTTTCATTGTCTATCACCTTATTTATATGAATTGGTTTTGCCTTGCTATACTATACACCCACCGCTAATGGGTGGACAAGCACCGCCGCAGCAAGCTTTTCCAAGTTAACGAAACAAAGGTGTGCTTGATACGCGTTCTAAGCGGATATAGGCAGTAGCAAAAATAGAACAATGATATTTAATCCGATAGGAGACTGAATATCTCCAGCTAATCAGAAAGTGGCAATTCAATCCATGCGTTTCTCTCAACAGATAGTTCCACTGCGTTTATTATTTCCTGTACCCACGCTCCGTCGTGGAAATTTCCCTGATTATCAAGAGTGTTATCATTGATTTCGTCGATGAAATGTTTGATTAAGTTTGCGTAGAATAGTGTGCGCCATGGTTCTTTGGCATGTCCTCCACTTGGATAAAATTGTGAAGGAATTGGCATTTGTTTGAACTCAACCGAGTCAGGAGTCGCTACGGTTATTGTTTCTGCAATATCCGATTCCTCTACCATACGACAAATTATTGCTCCTTTATCACCATATATTCGTGCTTCGATTCCTGGATAGTTTCCAATTGTCACGAAGCTAGTCTGGATTGAGCTTAACACTTCATTGGTGTATTCACCTATGAATATGTCACCATCATCAATATTTAGTCTCAACATCTCGTTACTGCCACGGATAGGGCGATTGGGAATAAAGTTTTTCATTATACCGATTACGCGCGCATAATCCGCTCCTATCCACCAGTGTCCTATGTCTATTATCGGCGCGCCATATTCCAGTAAAGAAGCCGTCTGTATCTTCGAGGTATCATCCTGCGGATGAATTTGTCGGAGAGGAACATGAGGGTCGAGCCACTGAGAGTTTTGTTCGAAACCATTGAATATATATGGTTTTCCAATAAAACCATTCTCGATTAGTGATTTAGCATACTGTGCTCCTGGACTATAACGGAAAGTGAAACCCAGTTTTGTCTTTATTCCTTTTTTCTCGGCCTCAATTGCTAGTCGTTTTGTATCTTTGAAGTTGAAGGCTACGGGCTTTTCGCAAAGTACGTGTTTACCTGAACTAATAGCTGCTAAAGCCAATTCGGTGTGGGTGTGAGAAGGTGTGACGATGTCGATTACATCTATATCAGGTTCTGCAATTACTGTTTGCCAGTCGTTGCTCCATTTTTCGATACCATGCTCAGAAGCTATATCTTGTGCTTTAGCCTTGTTGATATCGCAGATTACCACAACCTCGCTTCGAGGGTCCCTAGCCCAACCTGGCAAATGGGCAAGCTCTGCCCATTTGCCAGCTCCTAATACACCAATGCGAAGTTTGTCTTTACTCATGAGGATTGATGGAATAAGTCTCTGTGCTGTGGTGAGGGCCACGAATTGCTAATTTACCAGCACTATAACCACCATCTACTTGGATATGTTGACCGGTAATGAACTCTGCCTCTTTGGAAGATAGGAACATCACCATGTTTGCTATCTCTTCGGGGTGAGCGAGTCGGTTCAAGGGCACCATATTTAGGAATGTATCGATATACTCGCGAGTGGCGCCGCCACCCCGTGAGACAGTCGAGACATTTGTCAGGCCGGGACTTACGCAGTTCACGGTGATATTATGTTTGCCAAGTTCTAGAGCCATTACTTTCGTGAGCATTACAATACCGGCTTTGGATACACAATGTGGTGCTGCTTCGGTTCGGGCGTTGACTGCGGCAGTGGAGCCTATGTTTATGATTCGACCTCCTTGGTTTTGAGTTATCATCTGGCGGGCTGCCGCTCTAGAGCACAGAAATGAACCCCTCAATTGGACATTTATCTGATGATCCCAATCAGCATCGGTTAGTTCGACTACTTCTTTGTGCACTCCCACGCCGGCATTGTTTATAAAGACATCGAGATGCCCCCAGGTGTCCAGGGCTGAGTCCAGCATGATGTCTACTTGGTCAGGTTGAGAGATGTCAGTAAGAGAAACTATAACGTCGCCACCCTCGGCCTTTAGTTTCTCAGCTACTGTATGCGACCATTCTTTATCCAGATCGGCTATGATACCTTTAGCGCCGGCTCGCACAAATGCGGTAATGATAGCTCGACCGATTCCGGAGGCTGCACCGGTAACTATGACTACAGTATTCTCAAAAGATTGTGTATGCATGCTTTGGTTCCTCCTTGCTAGGATGTTGCACATATTAAGTTGTTGGAGTTGAAATGCACAATTGTCCGCTCTTCCTACGCTTAGATGTTTTACGTTTCTTTTTGCCCTACTCAGAGTTTTGTTGATCATTCAGGTGGATCAGTTCTATTGATTTTCTGGCAAAACGCTCGCCCATTACCTTGTATCCTTCTTTTGTGTAGTGTAATGCATTCTCTGGACCATTAATATCGTCAGTATCAACCCAAGCGGCATGTGGCGTAGTTTCGGCGAATTCAACCTGAGCTTTCCGCACTAGACACCAATGAACGTATTTTTCATTATTCATATCGAAATCACTAATTCTACCAATGACAAAATTGATGTCTGTGCGTGCCAAGTCGTCGCTTAGTTGGGTAAGTAAGCCACTTAAACTGCGGGCATATACAGCTCCGTGTTTTTCATATGCGTCTCGCTCGCCTTGCATCCATACAAAGGTTACGGTTTTGATTTTTTGTGCCGTTGTTGCAGCATTGACTTTTACCATCAATCGGTCATATAGATCACCAGACGCCTTCGGTGTATTACCTTCCAAAGATTTCCACTTCTTGTACCAGCGTCGAATCGGCTGCCCGTTTTGAGCGTCCTTGACAACAATAATGTTGTTGGGACCAAATTCTTCTTCCATAACTGGAATAAAAGATATTTTGGGATCAAGACCTACCATATTTGACTGACCCGATAGTATAAACAAATGTTTTAGTTCGTTCTTGTAGTCTATTGTACTCACTCACATCTCCAGACGAGAATAGTGCTGGTGCTTGACCGACTATACAGGCATTGACGCTTGCAACAATGCTCAACACTTAGGGCGAAGCATATCCATACTATACACCTACTGCTAATGCGTCGACAAGCACCGTCTCTCCGAGCTTTTCCCGAAATGAGTGCAAATACTGTTCGATCACAGCAATGTGGCTGCCACAGCGAATCATTGATACAATGAGAGCACTTCACAGGCAATAGGCAGTATGAATATGAACTATTTCATGGTTAGTTCGCCGAGGTCATTTCACTAATGGGAATTCGACATATAACATTAGACTTGTGTATAGAGGAGAATTTAGACTATGGCAATATTTGATAAATCAACTGCTAGTCAAGATGTTAATCAGTACTGTACTCGTATTAAATCTGGAGATGTGGGTAAATACGTCTTGCTTCCAGGTGATCCGGATAGAGTGGACAGAATAGCAGGTTATTTAGACGAGGTTGAACTAGTCGCAGATAATCGTGAATTCAAAACTATCAGAGGTATCTATCAAGATATCTCAGTTAGTGTGATGTCTACTGGTATTGGATGTCCGTCAGCATCAATAGCTGTGGAGGAACTCGCAAATGCTGGCGCTACTCATTTTATTAGAGTTGGTAGCACTGCAGCTTTGCAGCCGGGAATCCGTACAGGAGACATTATAGTTAATACGGCAGCTCAACGTAATGATGGTACAACACGCGCTTATGTGCCTGAAGGTTATCCAGCAGTGGCTGATCACTTCCTTACTCACTCACTTATTGAGGCATCTGAAGAGATGCAAAAGACAAATGATTTTTCTTATCATGTTGGACTGAATGCTTGTGATGATGCATTTTATGGGGAAACTCCGGAATGGATAAAAGGATTATCTGATAAAAAACTACTTAATGTTGAAATGGAAAGCTCGGCGATTTTCGTTGTAGCCCAACTAAGGCAATTGCATGCTGCGATGGTTTGTGGAGTGTCGGGTAATTTAGTATCCTCAGATTATGACTACGATCAAGGTGAGAAGAATAACGATCGGCTAGTGCAGGCCTGGGAAAATGCTATACAGATAGCGTTAAGGGCAATTTTTATCTATGAGACCAGTGGATATGGAGCAAGTTCTCCTATGGTTATTGGTACTAGCTAATTGTGATAGATGCTTCGCTAAAAAAGTTTATTCAAGACATGCCGAAAGCAGAATTGCATGTTCACCTAGAAGGTACCATACAGCCAGAAGTACTGATGAAATTGGCTAACAAAAATAATCTACTCAAATTGCTTCCTAGTGATAAGGTTGAAGATATACAGGATTGGTTTAATTTCAGAGATTTTCCGCACTTTGTCGAAGTTATCTTGACGGTACATAACATTATTAGAACTGCTGAGGATTTCGCCCTAATAGCCTATGAAAATGGCGCTATTATGAAAGAGGAAAATATTATGTATCGGGAGTTGACTGTCTCACCTTTTAATCACACGCATATACTGGAAAAAGACATTAGTATCAACGATATCCTGGCAGGCTTGGAGGAGGGACGCAATAAAGCTAGGGCTGATTTTGGGGTCGAAATGCGTTGGGTGTTTGACGTAGCGCGTAATTTCTGTTTTGGTGATAATGGTGATGTTTATGATCCAAAGCCTGCTGAAGAAACTTTGAAGTACGCACTAGCTGGCCGAGATTATGGGGTTATTGGGTTGGGTTTAGGAGGTAATGAGGTGGGATGTCCACCCGAACCATTCAAGCATGCGTTCGATAAGGCTAAGGAATATGGTCTGTATAGTTTGCCGCATGCTGGCGAGTTAGTGGGCCCAGAAAGTATATGGGGTGCTTTAGAGATGTTACAGGCGGATCGTATAGGACATGGAGTTAGATGCATAGAGGACCCAGAATTGTTGGAAATGCTTAAGGATAAACAGACGCCATTGGAGGTCTGCTTATCAAGCAACCAATGTCTACATGTGTACGACCAATTGGAAGAGCATCCCTTTCCTAAACTAAATAGTCTAGGTTTGATGGTAACAGTAAATACTGATGACCCACCTTTGTTTAATACATCGTTGGTGCGGGAATATGAGTTGCTAGCATCATTATATGGTATGGGTAGAGTTGAGATTGCGGATATTGCACGAAATGCATTTATTTCGTGCTTGGCTGAGGAGGATCTAAGGTCAAAACTGATTGTGAATTTCGATAGTTGGTATTCCAGCGCCGTATACGTATAGTTAACGGCAATAAGAGGGCGCTTATGGGTAATAATACTCTAACTAAAAAAAAGAGTTTAGGGAAACTACTATGGAGTTGCGCGAATAATTCCCCTAAACTACGGGTATAGTAGGTCAGCCTGGAGAATATTAGCTCTCTAGGACACGCTTCAGACCAGCCATATCAGCAACAACTTGCTTTTCCATCTGCTTGGCAAATAGATTTTCTGCTATCTTGAACAAGCCTCCACTTTCAGCTTGGACCGTTATTGTTGCTTTAGTCCCATTATCGTGTGCTTCGAATGTGGCGGTCAATTCAAAGGACATCGGCCCACTAGCACCTTTAAAACCATTCTTGGTCGGAGGATCCCAAGCCGTAACTTCCTGAGTGTTGGCTATTTCACGGCCTAGTATTTTATCTAACGATTTAATTGTCGATCCCACACCATGTGGAGGATCGGATGTCCATTCTGCGGACACAGCACTTTCACGCCATTCTGGGCCTTTAGTAGGGTTAGTGAATAAATCAAAAACCTCTTGTGGACTGGCAGATGTTGTAAACTGATAGTCAAATTTAATCATTTGCAGTTCTCCCATTGATAAGTTTGATATTTTAGTAATATACACGCGCAGTTATTGATAAGCAAGTAGTAGGTATGTTATTTATGCTACACCTACCAATGCACGTTCGATGTTGTGCGTTAGATTGATTGGCTTGAATG
>MDTC01233252.1_pt1 | contig 15141 bp, 15 predicted proteins | sample 811181 | NCBI WGS metagenome assembly MDTC01 (sample SAMN05326644, study PRJNA326480) | marine metagenome | isolation source: seawater | place: Pacific Ocean: North | collected 2011 | reverse complement strand
GTATGTTACCTATAGTTTACGAAGAATCGCACAGTATCGCAAAAATATAACAACGAGAAAAGAATATTTATAGATTAACAGTAGGTTTTATCATCAGAATACTTTGTATAATTTTATCAACGCTTCCTTTTACCGAAGTGATTGCCTTCAGGATTTTTGAGCGGGATTGCATGGGTACGAAATTCACTTTATTGATCGACGAAAAGGACGAAGAAAAATCACGCAATGGAGCAAATGCTGCTTTCAAGGAAGCTGAAAGACTCAATTTGATTCTAAGTGATTACGATACCTCAAGCGAACTTTCCCGGTTCTCCGAAAGCTCGCTAACCGGAAAAAAATTCAGGCTTTGCCACGATCTTTTCAGTGTTTTGAGCCATGGGCAAAAATTAGCCACGAAAACGAAGGGGGATTTCGATCCTACTTTAGGACCCCTTTCCAGGCTTTGGAGAATCGCACGGTTTCAAAAGAAAATGCCAACCGAATCCAAACTATCGGAAGCCATCGCGCGGGTAGGTCATGAGAAAATGATTCTCTGCAAGGTGGAGCAGACAGGTCGACTCACCGTGCCCGGAATGCTTCTCGATCTTGGCGGTATAGCGAAAGGTTATGCTGCCGACAGGATGCTTAAGGTTTTACGGGATCGAGGATTACCCAGGTGCCTAATCGATGCGGGTGGAGATTTGGTCATTGGTTCAGCACCAGCGGGAGCAAAAGGGTGGAAAGTGGCAATTGGCGGTCAAAGACACCCTGAACTACCAATTCTTCTCCTGTCCGACATAGCCGTTGCGACCTCTGGAGATCTTGAACAATACGTCGATTTTGGCGGAAAACGGTTCTCTCATCTCATAAATCCTCATACGGGCCTTGGACTCGTTACAGGAAGTCAGGTAACGGTCCTCGCTTCATCTGGCATGGAAGCTGATTCCTTCGCCTCGGCATTTCTGGTGATGGGCCTTGCTGAAAGCAGAACTTTTATTGAGGAAGTCCAAGGAGTGAAAGCCTATTACCTGCGGAAACGGTCATCCGGTGCCACTCTTTCGATTTTATCATCAAAAGAAAGAGAATGATTTTCACTTGTCATCCGAGCGACAATCGTCCATTTTGTATCTTTACCCTCATTTTTACCATGTCTAGAATTTGCGCAATAACTGGAAAACGGCCCCGAGTCGGCGGTCGGATCATACACAAGGGAGTCAGCAAGAAAGCCGGCGGCATTGGCTTGCAACTTGTGAAGGTCAACAAAAGAAAATTCAAGCCGAACTTGCAACGCATACGGGTCAAACTTCCCAGCGGACAAGTCAAGAGAATGTGGGTTGCCGTAAAGGCAATCAAGGCTGGCAAAATCGTCAAAGGCTGATTTTCGCATTTTGGCTCTCGCATTCGGTTGGATGCACGCAGTGAGCGAAGAAATTAAGTTTAAAAACCGTTACGACGGTTCGATCCGCACTGAAAAGGTGTACGGAGAAAAGTGGCTTAATCTCATTTATGGTAATCCACTCGGAACAATTCCGCTTTGGTTTGCGATTAAGAGAACTTGGTTTTCACGTTGGTACGGAAGAAAAATGAGTCTTCCCGAGAGCAAATCCAAAATTGGCTCTTTTATTCGGGAATACGAATTAGATGAGAGTGAATTTCTGGCTTCAGCCAATTCATACCAATCATTCAATCAGTTTTTTTCGCGCAAGCTGAACAGAGAAGCCAGACCGATTAACGAGGATTCCGAATCCATAACTTTTCCAGCCGATGGCAGGCATATGGGCTTCGATAACTTATCGACTTCCTCTTCGATTTTCATCAAAGGGCAAAGTTTTGATCTAGCGGCCCTCTTTGAGTCTACCGAAATGGCAAAGAAATATGAAAACGGCTCCCTCGTAATAAGCAGACTCTGCCCGGTTGATTACCACCGTTTCCATTTTCCATCTTCAGGCATGGCCTCTGCGAACAACCTGATCAATGGATTCCTCTATTCGGTCAACCCCATTGCTCTGAGGAAAAACATATCCATATTCTGGCAAAACAAACGCTATCTCAGTTTTGTTGAGAATGATAACACGGGCATGGTCGCGATATTTCTGGTAGGAGCAACCTGTGTCGGCTCGGTTTCAATTACCGCACAGCTTCCTGGACAAGTTGATAAAGGTGAAGAATTGGGCTATTTTTCATTTGGCGGCTCCTGTGTACTGACTCTTTTTGAAGAAGGAAAAGTCTCCCTTAGCGCCGATCTTGTCGAATGCTCTGCTAAAGGGATTGAATTGTATGCCAGAATGGGAGATACCATGGGAACCATAAAGCAGAAGGCCTAATCTCTCTCCTTGCGCAATGCCTTTGATCGAAGTACAAACATTAAAAGTTATGCTGTTAGATTTCAGATTCAAATGAGCTCCGAAGAAGGAACAAAGGGTTTCACACTTCTTGAGTTGCTTGTAGCCGTTTCGGTTACCGCCTTGCTTACAGCCATGCTTTTAAACATCACCTCCCAAGTACTTACTACACAGACGAAAGCTACCGGAGATTTGGAAACGAATCAAGCTGCCCAGTTCATCCTCGACCGCATTCAAGAAGACTTGCAATGCGCCGTTTACCGCAACGATGACAATGTTTGGTTGGCTGCAACTATTTTGAACGACACTGAGAATAGCTCGGTTTGGGAAAAAGGGGAACGAGGAAAATCCATGGCCGACTCTCTAAGGATAAAGGCCGAGGACTGGGACGGTCCGGATGGAGAAACAGAAGAGCTCATCGTTGCTAATAACCAATGGTCGTTGATTCAGTCCAGGTTTGGAGTTGGGAGTACTTGGCTACGCTTTTTTTCACAAGCTCCCGAACTTGATCCAACCATGGAAAATACCGGGGGAGTCAGAGCAATTGCCTACCAAATCGTCCGCTATGGCCTTACGGGGTCGGAAAGTTCAAAGCCGCGTTATCAGCTTTTCCGATCCGACGTCACCTCAAATGGCACCTTTGAAGCGGGGTATGACCTTCACCCAATTAGTGGGAATTACGGGCCCAGTTCAGAAAATGGCATAAGAAAACCAAGAAACATCCAAAACCCGATCTTCAACGACGCAACGGGACCATCAACGGATTTCTCTTTGGCTGCCAACGTCATTGATTTTGGTATCAGAGCCTATGTGATTGACGGGAATGACGAAGGCACGGGCCTGCTTACCCAAATTTTTCCCGATGTTAACGCTACCTCCTCAAGTGGATCTTCGAATTATGAGCTTTTGTCGACGAGTAACTCCGCTTACAGGTTAAAAACAAATGATAAACTCTATGCCTTTCCGGAAGTCATCGACGTTATGGTAAGAATACTAACGACTCAGGGAGCCTCGGCAATCTTAGCTTTTGAGGAAGGGCTTACCCCGGTGCCCGATGGATTTTCGGCAGATGAATATTGGTGGGAGTTAGCCGAGCGCAACTCAGAAGTTTACATTCGACGTATTCGGGTTCTTCCCTCGGGAATCTAAGCCATAAGCCCGTCGAATTAAATAAAGCCTTTTTGTTTGCGGTATTTCAAAGGTGTTATGCTCATTTGCCTCCGGAAATGCTGAGTGAACGAACTTTGATCGTAAAATCCATTATCCTTGGCGATCTTTGAAAGCTTATTAGAAGTAGTCAATAGGTCGTCGCAAGCAGCTTCAATCCGGGTACGGGTTATGAACTGCATGGGAGCAACCCCGAAAAGCTCCACGAAACCCCGGTGGAGTTTACGGTGATTGAGGCATGAAACCTGAATCAAGTCTGCAATGGCCAAATCTTTCCTGAAATTTTTACGGATGTAACTGACCGCTCGCCCTATTTCGTCATCCCTTTCCCATTTCAATTCCCCGTCGCCGTAGGGCCTGGTGGTTCCAATAGTGCCTATGACTTTCCCATCCCTGTCGAACAGCGGATATTTATTCGTAAGATACCAGTCCGGTAGACCCTGGCTGTTGAAAACCAGTTCCAGAATATTCAGTTTTGGAGATTTATTCTTAATGACTGCGCGATCATCTCTTCTAAAATGCTCTGCCAGTCTGGGAGGAAAAAGATCAAAATCGGTTTTGCCAAAGAGCTCGGCGTCGGACTTCAATCCCAGGCGAGGTAAAAACCCTTCATCCACAGCAATCAAGCGATGCTCCTTATCCTTGAGAAAGAAAGACACCCCAGGAATATTTTCAAACAAAACCTTGATTTGCACGAAGTCACAATTTTGGGCATCCAGCCAATCCCCCAAAGGGCTGCTCGAATACTGTTGCGATGGTACACTTGAAATCATGCGATTTATGCTATTAATGACAAAGCCTCCTTTTAGCAATAATATTTTTATGCTAAAGTTGCAGAACCAAATAAGCACCGGGCGCAAAAAAAAGACTAAACAAACAAGGTTAGCTACATATACCTACCTAAACACCAACGGTTTACTTTGATTAATAGCGCAATAAAAGACAGCGACCGAAAGAACGCAATTAATGAGAAAATGGTAACTAAAAAAAAAACCTGAAAATAATTTTATGCGGAACAGACCCGATCTAGCCCCCAGTCCTTACTCCAAATTGAGCTTTTTAAGCTTAGGTCTGATAACAAAAGAACAGTACCCTTGGTTAGGATTTTTTTTGTAAAAATCTTGATGATAATCTTCCGCTTCATAAAAAGTGGGGGCTTCCACGATCTCCGTTACGACGGGGTCTATGTATTTTGCGCTAAGAGACTTTTTCCACTTTACGGCAATTTTCTTCTGTTCAGGGCTAAGGTACATAATCGTCGAGCGGTACTGAGTTCCCTCATCAGCCCCTTGCCTGTTCAAAGTGGTCGGATCATGACATTCCGCGAAAATGGAAAGGATTTTAGAAAAGGACAAAATGCTTGGGTCGTAGATAATCTTAATCACTTCGGCATGTCCCGATTCACCCGTGCAAATTTCCTTGTAGGTTGGGTTTTTGGACTTTCCACCGGCATAACCTGAGATTACTTCGTTAACGCCTTTAATCCTTTCAAAAACTGCTTCCGTACACCAAAAACAACCACCGCCTAGGATCGCGGATTCCACGGATTTCGGGATTTTTGCACCTTGAGTTTCGGATGGATTTTTCATTTTTGAGATTTGTTCGGGTTCGGAAGTTGGGAAATTGGATGACGCGTCTTTATTGCGTGCTGAGGAATTGCTTAGATCATCCTTACATCCCATTAACGCAAGCAAGCCAAATAAGCAAACTGCTGTAATTGTTTTCATCATACGTATTCCTTTCCTGTAAGCCATTCGTGTCCGCCCGTTAGCAAAAGTTTGTCTGCCGCAAGAGGCCCCCAAGTTCCGGCGGAGTAAGTTTCCAGACCAGTTTTGCCCTGGCTATCCCAGAAATCCAATACCGGGCTTAGCAACCCCCACGAAGTTTCGGCCTCATCTCCTCTTATAAAAAGCGTTCCATCTCCGTTGAGAGCATCGAGGATGAGTCTTTCGTATGCCTCCGGAGTATTTGAACCAAAGGTAGTCTCGTAACCAAAAGCTAGCTTGATGGGCTGTAATTTTGTTTCAAGACCCGGGGTCTTGGAATTCAAATAGAGCGTAATGCCTTCGTTTGGCTGAATTCTTATAACCAGTAAATTCGGAGAAACTCTAAAACGCTGGTCTTGACCAAACAAAATGGCAGGAGGACGGCTGAACTGGACAACGATTTCGCTAGCCTTCATAGCCAAGCGCTTGCCCGAACGAATATAAAAAGGAACCCCTTTCCATCGCCAATTATCCAAGGAAAGTCGTAGGGCAGTGTAAGTCTCAGTTGTCGAATCTTCTGGAATACCTTGCTCCTCGAGGTATCCGTTGGCCCGCTTCCCTCCGACCAACCCCTCCGCATAAACACCCCTCACAATCTCAGGCGCGTCGGTATCAAGTGAAATAGGCTTGAGAGCCTTCAACGCCTTGACCTTTTCATCCCTGATTGCTTCGGGATCGAGAGAAGAGGGAGGCTCCATTGCCGTTAAAGCAAGCAATTGCATAACGTGATTTTGGATCATGTCGCGCAAGGCGCCGCTTCGATCATAATATCCTCCTCTTGAACCTACCCCCAAGTCTTCGGATACGGTGATCTGGACGCTGGAAACGTAATTGCGGTTCCATACGGGTTCGAATATAGAATTGGCAAATCTTTGAACAAGCAGACTTTGAACAGTCTCCTTGCCAAGATAATGGTCGATACGAAAAACCTGCTCTTCCCGAAACCTTCTATTGATGACTTCATTGAGTTCACGGGCACTCGCCAAGTCTCTCCCAAATGGTTTTTCTATTATTACCTTGGACGCCGTGTTCTCGCCCTGATGCCTCTTTGCCAACCCGCTCGTGCCGAGATTTTCAAGTATGGACATGAATACTCCTGGCGGAGTTGAAACATAAAAAAGGCACTGTGCATTTTGACCGAGTTGCTTTTCGATGGCGGAAATCTTTTCCTCCAGTTTCCTGAAGCTCTCCAAGTCGTCATAAGGGCCGGCATGAAAGGAAAGATTGGCTGACAACCTGCCCCATGTTTCTTCACCGATTTGCCTGCGGGAGTGCGACTTCAGTGATTCCTTGAGATAATCTTTGAAGGAATCATCGCTCATTTCGGTCCTGCCATAGCCAATGAGGTGACAGGTCTCGGGAAGCAATCCGTCCTTGCAAAGGTTAAAGATTGCAGGGGCCAGCTTTCTTGCCGTAAGGTCTCCTGAAGCTCCAAATATTACGAGAATCGTAGGTGGAGTCGATGCGTTTGCGGACAGGGTGTCTGAATGAGAATGAGTGCTCATGGTCTATAAACCCTATTTAAATGAAAGAGCTAGCCGAATAAGGCAACGTTTTCATGATGAAATAACTGAGGTTTCTTTCCTTTCATCGAAGGCAGATCGACTTCTATTACGTCAAAACGATAATATTCCGGCTTCTGATCAGCCTCAATGAGGTATAATTTGAACGAACGCCGCAAAGATTTTTTTTTCTGACGGGTGAGCGAAGAAAAACCACTCACCGAAGCGTTTTCACTCCGTGCTCGAATTTCAACGAACACGACAATTTCTTTCATGCGGCAAACTACGTCTATCTCCTGCCGCCGATCCAACTTGCTCCTCCAGTTTTTTTCAATAACCCGAAAACCTTTGCTCCTCAGTAATTTACGGCCAAGCCACTCACCGTACCTGCCTCTATTTCCTGGATTATTGAGCCGAGGGTGAACTCCGCTTGCCCAAAGGGTAATCTCGCCCAAGTTACGCGCTGCACGTAGAAACTTTAACGCCACTCGTGCTTGGGATATCTTCCGGCGAGTTCCTTTTTTATCTCCGGATAGGAGCCTGTCCAAAAAGCAGGCAGATCCGCGGTAAGTTGAACGCTTCTGCCATTTGGCGCCAGGATGTCGACAATAAGCCTGCATTGACCTCCGAGAATCGTAGGGTGGTCTTGCAATGAATAGAGGTCCTGAAGCCGAACCGAGACGCGAGCATCCTTTTCGGCATACGTTACTCGATAAGGTTTTCTGCCATTTCCAAGGTCGATTTCGTCGGGGACAAGCTTATCTATCATTGCCAATTGAGTTTCACTGAAAGCGCCTTTTACGAACGGAAGAACTTCCTCGTTACGGATTGATTTCCAACTGGTTTTGTCAGTGCAAATTTGTTCGAAAAGCAAATCCTTTGATCCGGGGTCCAAGGGCTGAATTTCATATTCGGGATGATGAGAATGAAGAAAGCCGACTCGAGCAAGAAAAGCCTCCACCTTCGCATCCCATTTTTTAAGGACTAGATCACCGCTTGAAAGAGCTTTAGCATAAGCGGACGATACGTCTTCACTTGAAACGTCATATGATTCCTTGCTTGAAAACTCCTGAACACCTAATTTTAAATATTTCCTACGGACTACCTGACGTGATGCCATTTCCAGGTAAACAACTTCGTGAGAGGTAATTTCACCAGCGAAGAATTCAAGGAGGATTTCTTCAGGTACGGATGAAACAAACTCCATTTCCAGGGCGACGGAGCCTTTCACTACTTTCTCCACGATCCGTAAGCACAAAACCCATTCCGAAAATGAAACAGCTGAACTTTTCGGCAAATGGACCCGGCGGCCGTCAAGGGTTTCGTATAATCCCACACCCCTGCTTTTGAGAGAACAAACATTCTCCGGATAAGCCGACATGAGAGTCATTAGATATTCCCGATAAGGAGGTGTTTCGAATTTAAAATCTGAAGATCCTGATTGCCGACAAATGATCGTTGCCAGTTGCTCCGCCTCGCGGCAGCGCATTGCGTGAATTCCTGCGTTACGACATATGTCGGTCGAGAACCTATTTTCTTGTGCATATTGGTACGCTCGAAGGAAAACCAATAAGTCGGATTCAGCTTCCAAATCTTTTTGCGAAAACCAATCATCGAACTCTTGCCCGTAATCCCCAATTCTACCGGTAAGGGGACCCCGCGTCTCCGCCATTGCAAAGGTTAAAGCCACGGAAGCAAGACAGTTCCTTCTCTTTGCTTCCACTAAAGACTTTCCCAACCTCGGATGAAAGGGAAACTTTGCTATTTCAGCACCTAGTTCGGTTATGAGCTCTTTTTCATCGCTTAGCGCACCAAGGCCCACCAGTAAGGAACGAGCGGAAGAAAGAGATGGCCCGGGTGGAGGTTCAAACCATTCCAGAGCGGCGGGGTCTATCGAAAGGACTCTAAGTTTTAAATAAATTTCAGACAGGTCCATCCTCTGAATTTCAGGTTTTTCGAACTGATCTCTTCTTTCATGTTCGGCCAAAGTCCACATTCTCAAGCAATAACCCGGGGAAGTTCTTCCCGCTCGACCCGCTCTTTGTTCTGCAGCGCTTTTGCTAATTGGCTGGGAAAGCAAAACATTTACCTTTCTGCTTGGGTCATAGCTCGCTTTTTTTGCCTTTCCCGAGTCAATCACAATGGTCACCCCCTCGATCGTTAGTGAAGTTTCGGCGATATTCGTGCTTACGATGACTTTCCTTCGGTTAGCCGGTGCCAATGCCTGATCCTGGTCTCTACTGCTCATTTCACCAAACAACGCTCTTACTTCAAGACCCGAGGACCAAGAAGACTTTTGAATTTCCCGAATCACTCTGGATATTTCAAACGCTCCATCCATGAAAATAAGAACGTTGCCGTCCTGCTCCGACAAAAGTTTTTTCAATTGAAAAGCAATTTCCCTCCAGATGGGCTCGCTTTGCTTAGGTAGCCTGTGCTCTATTTGAACGGGAAAGGAACGGGAAGTCAGCTCAAGAGATTTACAGTCATCTAGATAGTTCTCGATCCCGCTTAGCTCCAGAGTCGCCGAGGTTACGATCAGGCGTAGAGATGGCCTAATATCGGCGCATAATTTTTTGCACAATGCAAACGAAAGGTCGACCTGTAGGCTTCGTTCGTGAAATTCGTCAAAGATCACAAGTCCGACTCTCGAGAGGGTTGGATCCGAAAGCATTTTATTTAGAAAAATCCCATCGGTTAGGTATAAGATTCTAGTTTCATCGGAATACCTCTTCTCAAACCTGACCTGATAACCAACCACCTCACCGACTTCGCAAGGAAGCAGAGATGCAACTCGGCGGGCAAGAAAACGAGCGGCCGCTCTTCTTGGCTGAACGACTAGAATCTGTCCCTCAACCATTTTCTCCTGCAACAGAAGCATCGGAAGACCTACCGATTTCCCCGAACCAGTTGGGGATTTGATCGCCAAGTGACGTCCCTTGAGCCATGCCTTCCTAATTGACTCAAATTGCCCTGCTAAGGGGAGTTCATCCAATCCTTTCATCAGCCTAAGAATTTAAAGACTCGGCTGCTTTTCAACCCTAAACAAGAAAGGCCGTTTACACGGCCTTTCTTATTCTCCGTTTTTTAAGGTTTTAACTGATCTTTACCTTAACGGCCTGCGGTTTTTTTATTTTGGGAAGTACGACCTTAAGAATCCCGGCTTCCAACTTGGCTGATACTTTTGCTCGGTCGCAAGAATCTGGAATGGGCAATGTCTTTGCATAGGACACTTCTGCGAAAGGGTTGACTTTACCCGCTTCACCACGATTTGCCTTAATCGTAATTTGCGCCTCTTCAATACCAAGTGTGATGTCTTCTTTTTCGAATCCGGGCAGAAGAAAGCTCACGGAGTAGTGCTCATCTTCGTTCTCGACTCGATAATCAGGGGATTGACAAGAGGAAGAGCTACAGTTTTCAGTATCTTCCTCGTTCTGCCAAGCTGGTTCCATAGCCCGCAAAAAAGAACCAAGGGCATGGGATAGAGGATAGGTGTCGTAGAGTTTATTTATTTTCATATCGTTTACTTGTTTGAGTTATTTCGAATTACCTATCCTAATTGCTTGTTCCGTACCGAAATTATCTATTTCTTAAAGCTTTAACGAACAAATGCTTATGGGATTTATGCACACACCGAGTGAGACTTTTTGTCGCAACCATGGACCGGGGTCACCGCTAGGGGGGACTAATTGTCTCTAGAAGAGTGATTTGTAAGTAATGAGTAGGCGCTTGGCCGTTTCATCGCCTTTTTGAGCAGCCACGCTCAACCATTCCCGGGCCAACGACGGATTTTTCTTCGTTCCTTTTCCAGTTAGTATCATGAGTCCCACAAATCGAGCCGCGACCGGATTTCCGCCTTTCGCCAAAGGCATGAACATTTGAAAGGCTTTTTCATAGTCTTTGGGCAAACCTACGCCAGTGTAATGCATTCGAGCCTTCGCAAGTACTTCTTCGTCGCTTAAGGCAACGGCATAAGGAGGCCTTACGCCTGTTGGTTTGGAGCCGGATGAAGAGGGTTTTGATACGGACCCCTCCCTCTTATTCAGATAAACGGCAGCCAATTGATGTCCTTGGGAAACAGCTTCCCTCAAAAGAGAAAGTCCCTCAGTGGTATTTTTATTGATCCCTCCCTCGCCCTCGATGAGCAAAAGCCCCAAGGAATATTTGGCCTCGGAAAAGTTTTGCCTTACGGCCAGCTTTAACCACTGGGAAGCTTTCAGTGCATCTTTGGGCACGCCGTCTCCATTGTAATAAGCCATGCCAAGATTAAACCTGGCGGTAAGGGATTTCGCGTTAACGGCCTTCGACAACAAAGTAATTCCTTCTCTGCTGTCCTTTTGTAACAACCCCGGCAAGCCCTGAAGATAAAGAGCCCCAATGGTAGCCTGAGCCTGCGGATAGCCTAGTTCTGCCGACCTTTTGAACAGATCAATGGCCCGAACGGCGTTGGTGGGAATAACTTGAAAGTCAATTTCAGCCATACAGTACATGGCAACCGGGTCACCTTCCGAAACCAGTCTTTGCAGAAGCAAAGCTGAATCCTGATAATAACTTGTCGCCCCTTCGAAATCACCTTTCAACATGGCAAGGTTTGCCAAGTTATAGAAGCCGAAAGGATGTTCCTTGCGTGAAGCAGCCTGAGACCATTCGCGGGCCAATTCGATGTTCACCTCCGAACCTGCCTCTCCCGACCTCAAGTATATTCCAAGCAAACCCTGAAAATAAGAGCTGCCCGCCTGAGCTCCCGACACAATATCCTTATAAGTTGTTTTCGGTGACCATCGATCCTTTCCACCAACCGACTGACAAACGAATGAAAGGCCGAGAAGAAAAAAGAAAGTAAAACTCTTACGCAAAGATAGCATATCATATGGATTACTTTTTTTAACGCCCTCTTCCAAGCTTGAAAACTTTCAATTGATAGGAGATCATGTGAAACGATGCTTTTTACCTTCCGTTACTTAGGTTCCTTTTTGATTGCAGCCCTTCTTTTGCCAATCTTTCAAACACCTGCAAAACCTGCTCTTTCGGCGGAAGGAATTACCCTCTCCAGTCAAGCCCTGAGCCATCTTTTGGACAAACAAAGCCGCTTTTTCGAGCTTTCCGGTAAACCAGGAAAAACAAACGATGCAGAACTGACGAGAAAAGCGCAGGAAATCGTTGCCGAGTACGAATCATACCTAAGCCTTTACCCCAAGGATACAAATGCCCTCATTCTCTTTGGAAAATTTCTCCGAAGGGTAGGGCAGGAAGAGCACGCCGTTGATTATTTTCTGGAAGCTGACGCCATCAATCCCAAGCTAGCAGTAGTCAAACAACAGTTAGCCAATTATCTCATTGAAGAAGGAAAACCGGTGGACGCTTTTCCCTACTTGATCATGACGATCGAACTAGACCCCATGCAAGCCGACTACCATTTCCAATTGGCCAACTTTTTATTTCTCTTCGGAGATGAACTTACAAGGGCCGGCATCATCGCTAGGGATTCGGTCGTTTCCTTTATGCATAAATCCTTCAAGCAGTCATCCGAACTCGCCCCTTCCAACTTCAATTATCATCTTCGGTTCGCCCAAAGCTTCTTTGACTTTCCAGGTGCCGGGAAACAAAACGCTCTTCAGTCTTGGAACGAATTGATTCGTAAGTTCCCCGAGAGGTCAAAAGCGGAAAAAGATTATTTCAATCTCTGCAAGGCTCGAATACTTCTTGATTTAAACCAGCAATCAGCCGCTTTGTCCTTGCTTGATTCCGTATCATCCAAAGCTCTTCTCTCCGCTAAAAAGTCCCTAATTCAAAAAGTCCAAAAGAAGCCTCAAGAAACGGAGAAAAAAACAGATGCCAATCGCAAACAAAGTAGATTGGAAGTTGATCATCGTTTCTTTCTACCCGATGATCCCCACCTTCAGCGACTACGCGCCCTTACCGACCGAATTAAGGAAAAAAGAATGCTTTCCGAACTTAAGACCGACATTCTAAAGGCCCGCTTTGATGAGGATGGTCAGATCAAGATCGACTTTTCGCGCAATTCTGCCTCTCAGGAAAAACCAATAAAAGAGAAAGGTTCTCTCAGGTAACAGAGTTATTCTAAGTTATGGGCGATATCCTGTTTTTTTCTTCCAGCGCCTCCGAAGGGCCGAGTTACGAAATGAAAATTATTTTGTTTCTCGTCCTTCTGGCAAGTATATCGATTCACGAGTGGGCCCATGCTTTTGCCGCAGACAAACTAGGCGACCCACTACCCCGATCGGAAGGAAGGGTCACCCTCGATCCACGGGCCCACATTGATCCGATTGGCACCATACTCATTCCTCTTGTAATGATTTTCATATCTCCGGGCATTTCAATTATTGGCTGGGGAAAACCAGTGAGAATTTCACTTCCCAACCCGAAGACAAGAAGGAGGGATGACCTGCTCATTACCATAGCCGGACCACTTTCCAATCTCCTCATTGCCTTAGGGGCCACTTTTTTCTTTGCCCTAACCTTTTCGCTTATTCCGGAAGGTCATAAAAGTGTTGATGCCATCTTGGATGTTTTCCGTACTATCGTGTATCTCAACTGCGTACTGTTTGTCTTCAACCTTCTACCCGTCCCACCTTTGGATGGATCACATTTTCTCAAGCATGCCGTGAACATGAGGGAAGAAACTTATTATAGCTTATCCAAGTACGGAATTATAATCCTACTTGTCTTGATTAACATCCCGTACTTTCGAGACTTCATGCTCATAATGATAGAGGCAAGCACTGGGATTTTCTTTGGAATTTTCTTCAGTTTAATCCAACTCCAATAGCTTGTACAGGAACCCGGCATGCGTAAGATTGGAGAATTTCAGGAAGAGAAAAAAGCCCTTCGTTTTTGGAACTATCTTAAGGAACAAAAGATCGATTCCTCCCTCGAGGAAGACGAAGGCCTCTGGGTCCTCTGGGTCGCCGACGAGGGGTCGCTTGATTCAGCCCTTGAAGCCTTTACCCATTTTCGTGACAAACCGGACGACCCTAAGTTTCTTTCCTCGACGCCGGAAAGAAAACCCGAAGGGTATGGTTTGAAAGATGAAACGGCCCCAAAGCAATCAAGGTATAAGGAACACAGGATCAGGGATCGTTGGGCTAACCGAAACAACGGGTGGGGGCCGGTCATAATTGCCCTTGTCGCACTAAGCGTATCTACTTTTCTACTAGCCTTATCCTCCGAAAATCAGGGAGGTTGGGATAACCCCAAACTAATCGACAACCTCCCTGTACTTCTGATTTCCGAAAACAATTCATTAGAGAAGGTTTTTTCAGGTGAAATTTGGCGTGTGTTCACTCCCATGTTTCTTCATGGCGATGAAATGCATATTTTCATGAATATGTTTGCCCTCGTATTTTTGGGCAGACCGATCGAAAGAAACAAAGGGTCTAAGTTCTTCCTAAGCTTCGTGCTTCTTCTTTCCGCCATTTCAAACCTTGCTCAATTCTGGGTATCAGGCCCACTCTTCGGGGGCATGTCAGGGGTGGTTTATGGTTTATTCGGCTACGTATTCATCAAATCCCGTCTCGACCCCGGCGACGGATTCTACATGGATCCGATAAACGTCTATTTGCTTTTCGGTTTTTTCGTAGCTTGTTGGCTCGGTTTCTTCGGAAACATTGCCAACATGGCTCATACCGCGGGACTTGTGGTAGGGCTGGCTTGGGGATACGGTTCCGCCCTCCGTTGGAATAGGGGCAAGAAATAATTCCTCACTTACGCGTCAACTCGTAAATGGCCAAGCCCGCGCGTAAATTAGGCAAGGCATTGCAAGTCTTGACCCAGTCTCCCTGATGATAAACTTTTCTTCCCACCGCAAATGCCGTAGGTCCACTTTGGTTCGCTTTGCAAAATCGCTCGAATTCCGAAATTGAAAAATGGTTTTTCAGGCCACTTTTCTCCCAATCATCGGGATAGACGTCGTTCCTAATCCTCATTCCTTTGCGCAAAAAGTGCATACGGTTTCGCCAGTATCCATGATTTACGAAACTTAAGGCTACCCGCTTGCCCACCCGAAGAGCATCAAGGATAACGGTACCGGGTGAAGGCAGTTCCTCGACCATGCGCGAGAAGATGACCCAGTCAAAGGAATGCCCACCCAGGTTTTGCAGAGCCCTTCCGATATCCTCCTGATAAACGGCCACCCCCCGTGCGACGGAGGAGGTGGCTTTGCCTGTATCATAATCGACGCCCAAGCCTCTAACCTGCTTGGAGTCCCTAAGGTACTCGAGAAGAATACCGCGCCCGCAACCAAGATCCAAAACTCTCTCGCTGACTGCTGCAAGCTGCCCAAGCACTCCCAGCAAGCCCACCACAGACAGAGGCATGCTCCTTCATCGAAGTCGATGAACTCTGCACTTTCATCGCCAAAAAAAG
>MDTC01161382.1_pt1 | contig 15142 bp, 16 predicted proteins | sample 811181 | NCBI WGS metagenome assembly MDTC01 (sample SAMN05326644, study PRJNA326480) | marine metagenome | isolation source: seawater | place: Pacific Ocean: North | collected 2011 | reverse complement strand
ATCTGATCCAGCATGTTGAAATTCTCTATGTAAATTTTCCAAAACTTCTGGATGATCCAAAGAAACCATTGGCACAAATTCTCCAGAGGCCATGTATCCTCTTCTTTCAATTTCGAATAAAAAACCTTCAGCGCAAATCACTGGGCCTTTATCGAGTCTTTTTAATAAATCTTTACTCATAAATTATTCCTTAATTCCTCTTTACATTCCTTTATCCCTAGCCGTCAACAAAATTGTATTAAAAAACATGTTAAAAAATATGCTCTTTTAAGTTGTGTCATTTTAAGCACAAGATCGTAATTGGTGGCTGATACCCTTTTTTTTTGTTAGTTTAGTTTAGTGAAAAAAAATTATTCAATTTTTAGCCTTATTAAAAATTCTTTCTCAAATAATGAGAATTGGCAAAAAATGTGGCAAAGCCCAGAGCTTAAAAAAACCTATGATGTCATAATTGTTGGTGGCGGAGGTCATGGTTTAGGAACTGCCTACTATTTAGCCAAAGAACACGGCATTAAAAATATAGCTGTAATAGAAAAAGGCTGGCTAGGAGGAGGCAATACTGGACGTAATACTACTATTATTAGATCAAATTATCTCTGGAATGAAAGTGCCTATCTTTACGATCATTCAATAAAATTATGGGAAAATTTATCTGAAGAACTTAACTACAACATGATGTTTAGTCAAAGAGGTGTAATGAATCTAGCTCATAACGAACATGATATTAAAGAAATGAAAAGGCGGATAAGCGCCAATAGACTTAACGGACTTGATACAAAATGGCTGAACACTAAAGAAATTAAAGAATTAGTTCCTATTATGAACACAGACAATCTAAGATATCCAGTTTTAGGTGCCGCTTTTCAACCCAGAGGTGGAGTAGCAAGACACGATGCTATCGCTTGGGGTTTTGCAATGAGAGCCGATGAAATGGGTGTTGATATTATTCAAAATTGTGAAGTTAAAAGCATTAAAACCAACAGCAGTAAAGTTGAAGGAGTTGAAACTTCAAAAGGATTTATAAGAGCAGGAAAAGTTGCTGTTGTAGCTTCAGGTCATACAAGTGTATTAGCAAAGACTGCTGGAGTCAGATTGCCTCTACAAAGTAGACCTCTACAAGCTTTAGTTTCCGAACCTATTAAACCTGTTATCAATACAGTTGTTATGTCTAATGCAGTTCATGCTTACGTAAGTCAATCAGACAAAGGTGAATTAGTCATTGGAGCTGGAACAGATGGTTATAATTCATTCACACAACGTGGTGGCTATGATGTCATTGAAGAAACAGTCCGTGCTATTGTAGAACTTTATCCAATTTTTGGAAAAATGAAAATGTTAAGACAGTGGGGTGGTATCGTGGATATTTGTCCTGATGCTAGTCCGATAATAAGTAAATCTGAAGTAAATGGATTGTATTTTAATTGTGGATGGGGAACTGGGGGATTTAAAGCAACGCCTGGAAGCGCAAATGTTTTTGCACACACTGTTGCTAATGACGAACCTCACAGAATTAATGCACCTTTTAATTTAGAAAGATTTGCTGACGGCAGATTAATAGACGAACATGGAGCGGCCGCAGTGGCGCATTAAATATGATTTTAATTAATTGTCCATATTGCGGAGAAAGAGATCAATCAGAATTTTCTAACGGTGGTGAAGCACATGTAGCAAGGCCAGAAAATTCTGAAAATCTTAACGATAAAGAATGGGGAGAGTATGTTTTTTATCGTGCAAATCCTAAAGGAATTTTTTATGAGCGTTGGAATCATTCTCATGGGTGTAGAAAATGGTTTAATGCAGTTAGGGACACTTCTACAGATGAAATATTGAAAATTTATAAACTCAATGAAAAAACACCAGAGTTAAAAGATTTTAATAATACTTTAAAAAGTCCGTCAGGGGAACCAGAGGTAGGATCAGGAAACTTTACAGTTAAAAAATAATTATGAGTGCTAAAGATAATAAAAAATCTCCTTATATAAAATTTGATCAAAAAGTATCTTTTATTTTTGATGGAAAGAAGTATCCATTCTTTAAAGGAGACACAATAGCTTCAGCTCTATTAAGAAATAATGTTAAGTTAATTGGAAGAAGCTTTAAATATCATAGGCCTAGAGGTGTCTATACTTGTGGAATAGAGGAGCCAAATGGAATTGTACAAATATTAAGTGAACATAACGAACCAAATACTAGAGCCACAGTAAAACAAGTTTATAATGATATGAAGGTAGAAAGCCAAAATAGATGGCCGTCACTTAAATTAGACATTGGATCAATTAATAATCTTCTTTCACCTGTATTTTCTGCAGGCTTTTACTACAAAACATTTATGGGACCCAAAGGTTTTTGGAAAAAAATATATGAACCATTAATAAGAAAAACTGCTGGACTTGGAAAACCACCAAAAGATTTTAGGTCAAAAAGTACTCATCAATATCATAACGTCGATATTGTTATTGTTGGCGCTGGTTTAAGCGGACTTATTGCGGCAAGAAAATTAGTTAATACAGAGAACGATGTTTTGTTAATAGAACAAGATAGTTTTATAGGCGGTGTTTTAAAAAACTCAAATAAATTAAAAGAAATTAATGGGCAAGAAATAAGTAGTTGGTTAAAAGAAACTGAAGAACTTTTAATAAATGCAAAAAATATCAAAATATTAAAAGATACACTAGTTACATCATATAATTTTACCAATCATCTCATAGCTTTAGAAGATAAATTTGCGGGAAGAAAATTAGATAATAATAAATCTGAATTAACTCTACATAAAATTAGAACAACTCATGCAATTTTAGCTAATGGACATATAGAGAGATTTATTTCATTTAGAAATAATGATCTTCCTGGAGTAATGTTGGCCTCTTCATTCGAAAAATATATTCACCGATATGGTGTAATTCCTGAAACTAGTCCTGTTATTTTTACTAATAACTCAACTACTATAAGTTTATTAAAGTCTCTAATTGATTTAGGCTGCAAACCTGCTGCTTATATTGATGCAAGAGATGAAATAGAGATTGAAAAAGAACTTTTAGAATGTTTAGAAAAAAATGATATTCCATTTTATAAAGAGGCAGAAGTAGAGGGATGTGATGGAAATAAAGAAGTTCAAAGAATCTCTATTAGAAATAACAAAAACAAAATTATTAAAGTAAATTCTTCAATGCTTTGTGTGTCCGGAGGAATAAATCCTGACATACATTTATTTACTCAATCAAAAGGCTTGGTTAAATGGGATGAAAAACTTCTCACTTTTAAGCCTGATATACCTTTTCAAAACACTATTACGTTAGGATCTGTAAGTGGAAATTATAATTACGATAAAATTAATGAAGAAATTAATATTAAATTGGCTTTTCTCAAATTAAAAGACGAAGAAATAAAAATAAAAATTAATGATACAAATGAGTTTAGCATTAAAGAGCTTTGGGAAACGCAGCATGAAAAAAAATCTAACTGGTCAAAATCTTTTATTGATTTACACAACGATGTTACAACAAAAGATCTAAAGCAAGCTATTTTAGAAGGATTTGACCGTATTGAACATTTAAAACGTTTTACAACTAATAGCATGGGAACAGATCAAGGAAAAATTAGTAGCATTAATTCTCTAGGTATTGTCTCAAAGCTTTTAAACAAAAAAATATCTGAAGTAGGAACAACAACTTATAGACCTCCTTATGCACCTTTAAGTTTTTCAGCTATCGCTGGGAGAAGTACTTATGAATTTTATGACCCTCAAAGAAAAACTCCAATTCATGATTGGCATATAAAAAAGAAAGCAATATTTGAAGACGTCGGTCAATGGAGAAGGCCATGGTATTTTAAAAAATATGAATCAGAAACTATGCATCAAGCTGTTCAAAGAGAATCAAAACAGACAAGAGAAACTGCTGGAATTTTAGACGGAAGCACACTCGGGAAAATAGAAATTAAAGGTAAAGATGCATTAGAATTTATGAACCTTATGTACACTAATCCCTTTACAAAAATGAAGCCAATGACTTCTAGGTATGCTCTTATGTTAGGTGAGGACGGTATGATTAAAGATGACGGCATTGTTTGTAAAATTAATGACACCCATTTTATATCAACAACTACATCAAGTGGAGCACCCAAAATATTGGCTGATATGGAAGAATATTTACAAACAGAATGGCCTCATCTTCAAGTTTACGTAAATTCAATTACTGAACAATTTACTACATTCAATATTAGTGGACCTAAATCTAGAAAAATTATGAGCAAAGTATTTAGTGATGTTGATTTTAGTAATGAAAAATTTCCATTTATGACTTTTAAATTTTTCAATTATATGAATGCAGAAGTTAGAATTATGAGAGCCAGTTTTACTGGAGAGATGGGTTATGAAATTTATATTTCTCCAAAACATTCCCTAGAACTATGGAAAAAAATATTTGATTACGGAAGAGAATATAATCTTATTCCTTATGGAACGGAGACAATGCATTTGCTAAGAGCAGAAAAAGGCTATGTTGTAATTGGGCAAGAAACAGACGGAACGGTTACTCCTATCGATATTAACTTTAATTGGATGATAGGAAAAAAGAAAAAAGATTTTATTGGAAAAAGATCATTGACTAGAAGTGATACGGCAAGAGAAGATCGAAAACAATTAGTTGGTATTGTTCCTTTAGATAAATCAGAATTTATCGAAGAGGGTCAACATATTGTAGAATGTAAAAATTTACCTAAAAAAATAAAAACCCCAATTTCATATCTTGGTCATATTACATCAAGCTACCATAGCCCTAATCTTAATCATTGCATTTCAATGGCATTAATTAAAGGAGGCAGTAAATTGATGGGTGCTAAATTATTTGTTTCAACATCAAAAGGAACTAAAAATATTCCAATTGAAGTTGTTAATCCTGTTTTTATAGATCCTGAAAACAAAAGGCTAGTTTCATGACAAAAATATTATCAATAGAAGGCTTGAATATTAGTGAAAAAAATTACCAACAAGTAATCATTAGAGGTGATGGACGGGAGCAATTTAATCAGAAAATAAACAACGAGGTATCTATACTTCCGCCTTCTAAAAACTTAGAAATAATTACCAATGAAAAGTATTTATTTGCAAAACAGTCTTTTGATCAGTGGAGTTTAATCTATTTAGTTGAGCAAAATTATAAGGATGTTATAAAATTTGTATCTAATATTAATGCAAATAATGAAATTCTTGCTTCGGATTATTCTTACGGACAAGTTTATTTTGAAATTTCAGGAGAAAATAAAAATGAATTTTTAAATAAATTAACCCACTTTGATTTAAGAATTAAAAAATTTCCAGATTTAACAATGGCACAAACTTTAATAGCAAGAATAGATTGCTCAATTTATAGAGTTAAAGACAAATATCTAATTACGTGTAACAGATCTTTCGAAGACTATTTTAAAGAACGTTTTAAAGATACAGCAGAAATAAATTGAAAAAAATATTTAATTAAAACAAATAATAATCTAAATTTAGTTTACGCTAATAAATGAGCAATCAAAAGAACGGTTCCTGTAATTCTAAAACCATGCTTTAAGACAAAAAATATTTTTATTTTTTGTTCATCATTTTGTTCTTTGTAAATTTTCTCTATTCTCCAGCTAGCAAAAGATGCCATATATGAATAAATTGAGTATGCTAAATAAGCGGTCATTAATTATTTTTTTTCTCCTCCGAATTAGATAAATCTACACCAGTATCAGGATCGAGTTCAATACCTAAAGGAGTAATACTAGTAGGCAAAGGTGTAAAAGTCGACTCAGGATTTTCTTCATAATCTCTTTGGCTCAATCTATAAAAACCAAATATAACTATCGCTAAAAGAAAAATAATAAGATGAATAAAAAAGCCATTAGGACCTAGTAGCCTCATTAAAGTTGAACACATGATAGGACCAGCCATTGCACCAAGTCCAAATATAATATTTAAACCACCTCCCGCAGCAACAAACTTTTCTTTTGGAATATAGTCATTAACTAGGGCAAGATTAAGAGAAAATAATGGAAGTGTCGCGCCAGCAAGTAAAATTATAAATACAAAAAGTTTTGTTTTATCCATGACAGTCGAAAAATAATTAAAACTTACAGTCGATTCTAAGAAAAAGTTTGGCAATGAATTACCTGCGCCGGAAACAAAAATTGCTAAGACAGAAAAGACAACTGCTGCAATAGAAGATCCAATAATAATTTTTCTTCGATCGTATTTATCTGAAAGTGATCCTATTGGCCATTGAAAAAGTGCTCCAGCTAGCATTACCCCAGCTAATAACAAGGAAGTTTCAAATATAGTTAGCTTCATTGTAACAGCATAAACAGACAAAAGACTGAATATAGGTGCAAAAATAAAACCAGTGCAGATCATAGAGAAACTTCCGAACGGTGAAATTTTAAAAAGTTCTTTAAATTTAATAGAACTAGTTTTTTTAAATTTTGGGGGCTTTCGTTTTGTAAGAAGTATTGGAACTAATGCAATTGAAAATAGTAAAGAAATTAAAATAAAAGGTTCATAAAATTTAGGATCACTAATGTTTAGCAAAAAATTTCCTAAAGCCATACCAATGTAAGTAATTAACATGTAAAGTGATAAAACTTTTCCTCTTGTTTTATTATTGGCTCTATCATTCAACCAACTTTCAACAATAATAAATATACCTATCATGCTAAATCCGGTTAGAAATCTTGCTAAAATCCAAACATATGGATCTACAAAAACGACATGAATCAAAGAACTTAGTGAAGCCATAGAAGCAAAGGCAGCAAATACTCTTATGTGACCAACTTTAGTTACTAGTTTTGGAACCATTGTTGCCCCGATAAAAAATCCTACGAAATATCCAGACATCATTGTTCCCGTAGCAATAAAACTAAAGTTTTCTATTACCGATCTAATTCCCAAAAGATTTCCTTGGAAACCATGCGATATAATAATTATCCCAAAACCTGTAAAAAGAGCCCAAGAATTTTTTATAATTTTACCCATTACTCAAGCCAATATGCTTTCTATATAGAAATGCAACCTAATAATTTGACATATTTACATTTTCGAATTTGATTATTATTGATAATGTTAATTAATCAAAATTTTTAAAAATGCTGAAAAAATCTAAGATTATAATAGTAGGAAGTGGAATTACTGGAGCTAGCACAGCCTATCACTTAGCTAAACTTGGTTGGAAAGATATAACTATTTTAGATCAGGGTCCTTTATTTGAAACAGGAGGGTCTACAACTCATGCTCCTGGTGGCGTATTTCAAACAAATCCATCTAGAATGATGTGTAAGTTTGCTCAGTACACAGTAAAGTTTTTAAGTTCCTTAAAATACGAAGAAAAACCTTGTTATCACCCTGTAGGTGGAATTGAAGTTTCTAAAACCAAAGAACGTCATCAAGATCTATATCGTAAAATGGGCTTAGCTCACAGTTATGGTTTAACTGAAGCTAAAATTATTTCTCCAGAAGAAGTACAAAAAATGAGTCCTTACATAGATCCTTCAAAAATTCATGGAGGTTATTATGTACCTAATGATGGTTTAGCTGCCCCGGTAAGAGCAGTTCAGGCAATGGCAAAATATGTGACCGATAAAAAGGCTGGTACGTTTATAGGCGATACTGCTGTAACTGGTTTTAAAATTGTAAATAATAAAATTAAAGGTGTTGATACTGAAAAAGGTATCTACGAGTCCGATATTGTTTTGGTCGCAACAGGTATTTGGTCTCCTAAAATAGGAAGGTTGGCAGGTATTTCATTGCCATTAGTTCCTTGTGAACATCAAATGGTATGGACAGAACCATTTGAAGAACTAAAAGAATTTAAAGCCGACATTAAAGAAGCGCTGGTAAAACATGCATTGGTTAGACACCAAGATTATAGTTTGTATTTTAGACAATGGAATGACACATATGTTATAGGAAACTATCGTCATGAACCAAGAATTTTAGAGTCAGAAGAATTAGTTAAACCAAAAGAGGCTGAAGAGATGCCCTCTTTAGTAGACTTTCGGCCAGAAGATTTTGTAGGTGCTCACAAAGAAACAAACTGGTTGTTTCCTGCGCTAGCAAAAAAGAAAATTACGAAAAAAATAAATGGAATTTTTTCATTTACAAATGACGGCAATCCATTGATGGGAGAAACTTCTATAAAAGGTCTTTGGTCAGCAAATGCTGTTTGGATTACACATGCTGGTGGAGTTGGTAAAGCAATGGCCGAGTGGATAATCAATGGAGAACCTAAACTTGATGTGCGCGAAGGAGACATAAATCGTTTTCACAAACATCACCACGTAAGAAAATATTTAAGAGCAAGAGGCAAACAAAACTATAAAGAAGTTTACGATATTATTCATCCTCTTCAGCAAATGGATCAACCAAGACCTTTAAGAAGAAGTCCTTTTTATTCAAGACTTGGGGATCAAAAAGCAAAATTTTTTGAGGTTATGGGATGGGAGAGACCTCAGTGGTATGAATCAAACAAAGATTTACTTAAAGGTAAAAACTTTCCAAATAGAATAGGGTGGTCTGCAAAATATTGGTCTCCTATTCAAGCTGCTGAACATTTAACTACAAGGCAAACAGGTGCACTTTTTGATATTACTGGTTTTGTAAAGATCGAGGTTAGTGGAAAGGGAGCTTTAGCATTATTACAAAAGGTTTGTACAAACAATATAGACGTAAAAGTGGGTAAAGTTGTCTATACAGTTATTTCAAATATTTACGGTGGAATAAAAAGCGATTTAACAGTTAGTAGATTGGAGGAAGATAAGTTTTGGATTCTGGCAGGAGCCGGGAACGGAATGATAGACCTGTCATGGTTTAAAGAAAATGCTCCGAAAGATGGGAGTGTAACTATTATTGATTGGACGTCAGCTTACGCCGGAGTGGGCTTATGGGGTCCAAATTCAAGAAAAGTTTTAGAGACTCTGTGTGAAGATGATGATGTTTCTAATGAAGCGTTTCCTTTCTTTTCAATCAAAAATTTATCAATAAGTCATATACCCTGTATAGCGGTAAGAATTTCTTACATAGGAGAATTAGGATGGGAAATCTATACTCCAACTGAATATGGTTTAACCCTTTGGGATGAATTAAAAGAAAAGTCTCAGGAATTTAATATTATTTGTTCAGGAGCTGGCGCATTTGAGTCTCTAAGACTTGAAAAAGGATACAGATCTTTAGGCGCAGACATCCATACTAACTCAAATCCATACGAAGCTGGATTAGGATTTACAGTTAAACTTAAAAAAGAGCAAGATTTCATAGGCAAAGAAGCATTAACCAAACTAAAACAAGAACCTCTTAAACAAAAATTATGTTGTATGATCATGGAAGACAACGAAGGAATGGCGCTTGGTAAAGAACCGATTTATGATGAAAGCAGTAACCCAGTCGGCTATGTAACAAGTACAAATTACGGCTATTTTATAGATAAACATATTCTTTACGGGTACCTACCGTCTTCTCATTCAAAAGAAGGAACAAAATTGGAAGTTGGATATTTTGGTAAAAGATACCCCGTGAAAGTAACAAAAGAACCTTTGTTAGACCCCAAAAATATGAGACTTAAATCTTAAAAATATTATTTTTAATTTTGCAATGTTTTTAATTCCAAAACATTGCCATGAGGATCCTCTATAAAGAAAGTTTCTTGCTGCTCTTCTTTTCCCTCAAATCTTGTGTAAGGTTGATCTAGATATTTAATGTTCTTAGATTTGAGATTTTCTTTTATTTTGTTAAACACTTCTTTATCTAAGTGAACACCAAAGTGAGGAACTGCAACATTTCCCATATCTACATCGTGCCTTTCTCTTGGTAATTTCATATGAGTTTTGTGAAGAGTAAGTTCGTTACCCCAAAAATCCACATCAACCCACTTATCTTCTTCTCTATTACCTAGTTTACAACCTAAAACATCAGTATAAAAAGTTGTGGCGATGTTTAAATCTCCAGCGGGTATTGCTAAATGAAAAGGTTTACTCATAATGTTGATATACAGATAAATTAATCTTTTTCAAGTAGTCACTTTATACATACTTTTAATTTAATAAATAATTACTATATAACTAGTATGAATGATTATTTAAAATCCATCAAAAACAGAGACCCAGCTGCCAAATCTATATTAAGCATTATTCTCACATACCCAGGTGTTAAAGCTGTTTTTTTTCATCAAATTTCAAATTTTTTTTACATTGCTGGTTTTGATATAGTTTCGAGAATTGTATCCCAGACAGTAAGATTTTTTACAGGTATCGAGATTCACCCTGGCGCTAAAATAGGAAAAAATTTATTTATTGATCATGGTATGGGCGTAGTTATTGGAGAAACATCTGAAATAGGTGATAATGTAACCATATATCACGCTGTAACTTTAGGAGGCATATCTCCTAGTATTAATAGTGAAAATCAAAGAAACGAAAAAAGACACCCAACTGTTGGAAATGATGTTGTGATTGGTTCTGGAGCACAAATAATTGGGCCAGTAAAAGTTGGAAATGGTTCAAGAATTGCTGCGAACGCTGTTGTTGTAAACGATGTTCCAGAAAACTCTACTATGATAGGTATACCTGCAAAAGCAGTAAAAGTCGGAAACCAAGGAAATTTTAGAGCTTACGGAGTAGATGATAAAGTAAAAGATGAAAAATAAAGACTGGGATTCTAATTTAACTCCCGAACAAAATTATATTCTAAAACAAGAAGGTACAGAATCCCCTGGATCTAGTTCACTCAACCAAGAAAAAAGAGAGGGCTCTTATCATTGTGTTGGTTGTGGAACCAAATTATTTGACTCAAACACAAAATATGAAAGTGGTTCAGGCTGGCCATCTTTTTTTAAATCTTTGCATGATGTATTTGAGGAAAAAACAGACATGCATACTGGATATCCTAGAACAGAATACCATTGTAAAAAATGCGGGGGGCATCATGGACACATCTTTGATGATGGCCCTAAACCAACTGGAAAACGTTATTGCAACAATGGCGTGTGTTTAGTTTTTAAACCTAAAGGTTGAATAGTTATACATTCTCTCAAAAAGTGTTTTGAATACAACTTGTCATAAGTTTAAGATTCAAGTTGCCATGTCCACTAGACCCAGGCTACATAAATTTGTTAAACTATCATTTCATCCACCATGATAAAAAACATTGTTCCCCACGTAATTCTTTCACTAATTTTATCCTTACTTTTATTTAATACTCAAGCCAATGAAGTAAATTGGAAACCCACCCAGGAAGGAAATAAAATTATATTAATTAGACACGCCTTAGCACCTGGCGGGGGAGATCCGATAGGATTCAAAGTTAATGATTGCAAAACACAAAGAAATTTAAATCAAACAGGTATCGAACAATCAAAAAAAATTGGTAAATTGTTTAAAAAAAACAATGTATTAATAGATCAAGTTCTATCTAGCCAATGGTGTCGATGTAAAGACACTGCTAGATATGCTTTTAAAAAATTTAAAGAATTTTCTGCACTTAATTCTACATTTCAATCTCCATACGATAAAAATGAGTCAAAACAATTAAAGCAAATAAAAAATTTTGTAAATAAATGGGATGGAAAAGGTAAAAACTTAATATTAGTTACGCATTACAGTATAATAACAGCAATCACTAATGCCGCGCCAAGTTCAGGAGAAATAGTAGTAACTGATAAAAATTTCAATGTATTAACAACAATTTCCACTTATTAGAAAAAAATATAATAAACAATAAGAATAATAATTAAATATTCGATTGAAGTTTTAATTTTAAGTAATTTATTTTTATCATTAAATTTTGAATTTATATAAAGACTTATTTTTGCAAATGCCAAATGAACTAAAATAACACTAAAACTTATTCCTAGTAACACATGGTAAATAGAAAAATTTTTAACCCCATAATAGCAAGCAGCAATAAATGTTATCCAAGATACATTTGATACAAATAGCGTTATTAAAATTCCCGATCCTCTTTTAAAAATATTTTGAGATTTAATAAATGTATAAGACCACAAAAGAGTGAATAGAAACCCAACATATTTAAATATCATGAGCTAATATTGTAATTGCGGTGCTAACGAAAGGCAAATATAAAGAGAGTATGATCATTAAATTAGTTTTTGCCTTTGGCGCTGGATTTATCAGTTTTTTAACTCCATGTGTATTACCAATTATCCCTGGTTATATTTCATATATTACAGGAAAAAATTTAAATGAAATTGAAAGGGATAAAAGAATTGTTTTAATTAAAACTATCCTTTTTTCATTAGGTTTTTCTATGGTTTTTATAGCTTTAGGTATTACCGTTTCAACCGTTGGAAATATTTTATTATTTTTTTCTAATGAATTAAGAATTGGAGCGGGAATTATAATTATTTTATTTTCTCTTCAAATGTTAGGTTTATTTAATTTTCAATTTTTAAATCAAGAAAAAAGAATTAAGACTAAAGGATATAAAGATAATTATGCTTTCCCTTTCTTGGTTGGTGCAGCTTTTGCTTTCGGCTGGACACCTTGCATTGGGCCAGTACTAGGTTCCATTTTAGCATTATCAGCTACAGAAGCTTCGGTTAGCAAAGGAATACTTTTACTCTCTTTTTATTCTTTAGGATTAGCTATTCCTTTTGTTATGTCAGGTTATTTTATGAGTAAATTTTTAGTTTCAAAAAAAGGATTTGGTAAACATTACAATAAAATAACAAAAACGGGTGGAGCAATTTTATTAATCACTGGTATTTTAATTTCAACAAATCAAATTCAAATTATAAGCTATTATATTTTGACAACCTTTCCTTTCCTTACTACTTTAGGCTAATGAGTAAAATTTGCGTTCTAGGTATATTCGTTGCTGATATTAGTTTTTCTGGAAATAAAATTCCAACTACCGGTGAAACAATACTTGGAGATAGTTATAATATTGGACCAGGTGGAAAGGGCTGCAATCAAGCGATAGCAATTTCTAGATTAGGAGGAGAAGTAAATTTTATATCTAAATTAGGAGATGATGATTATGGTAAACTTGCAATCAATAAACTTAATAAAGATAATATAGATATTTCAAATATAATTATTTCTAAAACACATCAAACAGGTGTCGCAGGTATTCATGTTGATAGAAATACCGGAAAAAATGCAATTACCGTCGTTAGAGGTGCTCCAGCTAGCTTAACCATAGAAGAAATTAATACAAATATAATTAAAAAGTCAAAAATATTTTTAACACAACTAGAAATACCAAAAGAAGTTACTTTACACTGCTTAAAAGTTGCTAAAGAAAATGGCTTAATAAACATATTAAATCCAGCCCCAGCTTGTAAGCTAAGTAAAGATTTTTTTGAATTGGTTGATTATTTTACCCCTAACGAAAATGAAGCAGAGTTTTATACTGGCACAAAAATCAATAATGAAGACGATGCAAAAGTTGGTGCGAAAAAACTTATAAACATGGGAATTAAAAGAGTAATAATAACTTTAGGTGAAAAAGGATTGTTTTATACTGACGGCAAAGAAGAAATCTATATCAAAGCAAACACAGTTAAAGCAGTTGATACAACCGGAGCAGGCGATGCATTTAATGGAGGTTTTTCTTTTGCCCTATTAAAGAAAAAAAAAATAAGAGAATGTTTAGAGATAGCAAATGAAGTTGCTGGACTTTCAACTACAAAGCTCGGAGCAGGAGACTCGATGCCTTCTTTAGAGGATTTAAAAAGTTTTTAAAAATTTTCTATTAATTTATCAGCAATTATTTTATTTCCTAATTTATTAAAATGAATATCGTTCCACCAGTAATATTTTTTATATACTTCAAGATACGAGCTTTTTTCTTTTTCATCGAAAAAATAAGGAAAATAATTAATAAACTTTTCACACTTATTAAAGCAAAAATTTCTCCACATTTTTACATGTTTAGAGTCAACAACGTCATTTTTAAGTTGTTGCGGCCAAGGATAAACAGCTAAGCTCATTTTTATATTATTTTCTTTTAATAATTCGTACGTTTTACTCATAGTTTCAATCATTCTATTTTGACCTTCGGTTATACCGATATTGTATTTTGCATGATTCTTTTTGTTGTAGTAGGTCCACTCACCTTTGTATTCTGCTTTCTGATTAAATATTGGTAATGGGTTATTTGTTGGTGTTACATTTTTTTTAACTTGTCTATTTTTTTTTAAAACGTACATATAAAAATTCGTAAAAGGAAAATTTGATCTTAAAAATTTTCTTCTTTTAAGTCCTTTCTCTTTTGCATTTTGCTCACCAACTGTATTATCTTTATTTAAAGAGTAAGAAATGTTGTCATCGTAAAAGTCACTAATATCAATAAAGAAAATTATATGTTTAAACTTAAAATTATTATTTATTAAATAGTTTATTTTCGAAAAATAGATTTTTGGAGAATATGAAGTTACTCCCAGATTAGCTACAGAAATATTTTTTTTATTTTCATCAAAGATGCCAACAAATGAGTCTTCATAATTTACTGCTGAACCCTCAACAAACGAGTCACCAATTATACCTATGTCAAAATTTTTTCCTACTTTTTCATTACACTTAGAAACAAAGCCGTGGTTGTTAGTGCATAAAGTAAACATTCCTTGAAAACCTCTTGCTTTTTTATAATTTACATTAGGTATAATTGTATGATGAAAAACAGGATGATCTGTTCTCATAATTTTTCCATAAAACTCAGTTGTAGCAAAATACCCATCTAAAGATTTTAATATTAATTTTCCGAAAAAAAAATCTATCAACAAAGATATAAAAAAAGAAATAAAAATAATTTTGATTGATGTTTTGAGTAAGTTAAAGCTTTTATAAAGAAAAGACATATAACTTAGTTATTTATAAGTTTATCTAATTCTCCACTTTTATTTGCAGCCTGAAGTTTATCATTTCCACCTATATAGTGGTCTCCGATAAAAATTTGAGGAATAGATCTCGCTCCATTAGTTTTTTGTAGCATTTCTTTTGCCTTAGCAGGATCTTTCCAAATATCAAATTCTTCAATTTCTACATTTTTTGTATTTAGAAGTGCTTTTGCAGCGCTGCAGTATGGACAGGGATCACCGGAATAAATTGTTACTTTTTTCATAATTAATATATATCAGTTATTTTAATTTTTTCTCTAAGTTTTTTT
>MDTC01083656.1_pt1 | contig 15142 bp, 24 predicted proteins | sample 811181 | NCBI WGS metagenome assembly MDTC01 (sample SAMN05326644, study PRJNA326480) | marine metagenome | isolation source: seawater | place: Pacific Ocean: North | collected 2011 | reverse complement strand
TTTATATTTAATTCAGGTATAATTCCCTATCCGATTATCGGAGTCAGCCTAATTGGGCAAGAAGGTTTAGGCAACCCCCCTCACTAAACAGCGAGTGCTAATACAGAAGTATCGGCAATTAAAAAATGTAATCTCTTTTTATACTAGCCAAGAGATCAACTAGTCGATGCGATCTATATTTCTATTTACCTGTCGAAACCTTTACGCCCCCTTTATTATATTGTGTTGTATATCACCAAATACATCGGTCAATCTAAAATCTCTACCGCTATATCTATATGTAAGTTTGCTATGATCAATACCCATTAGGTATAGTATTGTAGCATGTAAGTCATGCATGTCAATACTGTCTACAGCTTTATGTCCAAAGTCATCTGTTGATCCATGCTTCATACCGCCTTTAACTCCACCGCCTGCCATCCACATTGAGAATCCAGAGTTATTATGATCTCTACCAGTAGCTCCATCTTTCATGCCCGGAGTACGACCAAACTCACCACCCCATATTACTAATGTATCGTCTAACATGCCATCATTCTTTAAATCTTCTAACAATGCAGCTATGGGCTTATCTATATTATACGCTTGATTCTTTAAGCTTGCGTCAATATTCTGATGCATATCCCAACCTCCGTGACCAATTTCTACAAACCTAACGCCAGCTTCACTGAATTTTTTAGCTAACAGACATTGCCTGCCAAATTTTTCAACACCCTTTTGACCTATGCCATATCTTTCTAGTGTTTCTTTTGACTCTTTACTAATATCTATAACATTGGGAACTGACATTTGCATCTTAAAAGCTAATTCGTAACTTTCTATCAAACCGTTTAGCCTACTATTCTCAACATCGTTTTGTAATTTTATATTATTTAGGTCATATAGTAAATCTAAATTATTTCTCTGTATATCTCTGGTAATTGTATTGTTTTTTAAGTTAGGTATTGCATTTCCAGAATTACCACCATTAATTGCTGTGCCTTGATAAACTGCTGGAAGAAAAGCACTGCCATAATTATCTGGACTGACAGACGCATCAATAGTTATGAAACCCGGAAGTTCTTGATTATCCGTTCCTAATCCATATAACAACCACGAACCCATACTTGGTCTACTGAATTGAAAGTTACCAGTGTGTAACAAACTTCTGGCTTGCTGGTGATTACCTGTCTTACTTGTCATGCCGTTCAATAAGCATAAATCATCCGCATGTTTACGAAGTTCTGGAAACAATTCGCTAATCTCTATGCCGCTATCTCCCGCTGGAGTTAAAGGTACTGCTGGTTTAACAATCTTTCTACCTTTAGATATTGGGTCGTCGATACCATTTTTTTCTACCATTAAAGGCTTATAATCAAAAGTATCTACATGTGACGGTGCGCCATTCATATACATAAATATAACACGTTTTGCTTTTGGGGCAAAATCTGTAGTATCTTGTGCAAGTATACTATTTAGTGCCAATAGTCCAAATCCACACGACGATGTTTTTAATATATCTCTTCTATTTAACATGCTTAGTCTCCGAATCTATAGCCTAATAGTTCTATATCTTGTTCGTATTTTTTTTCAACAATTTTTATTGTTCTAGAATTATAATAGTGTGTATATGGTTTTTGGCGGTTGCCTTTGTTTCTATGTCCAAAATTTGTGTTTATTTTAAGTTTTTCACAAACAAAATTAAAATCGCTTTGAAAATTTTCAAAACGGCCTACAAAATTCACGCTATCAGTTGGATACAAACATGTTTGCAATCTGCAATGCCTATTACATATACTTACGTCAAACCTTTTGCGAGCTATACGTTCCACAAATTCATCAAATGTATTACAAGATACCAGCCTACGATTAGACTTATTACCTTGTTTATACCCAACTCTGTTTTTGTTTATATATATATTGTGATGAAGCATATAAAAACTTATTAGTCGTTCCCAAGGGTTTCTTACGAAAGCAAACTTAAAAGATTCGTTATATTGTGGTCTCGGTCCTGTGTATATTTCTTTTCTCTCAGAATAACAAATTTCTGTGTGTTTTTCTAAATGGTGTAGAATTGTTGTTGATGCTACTTTCGCAACCCTAAACCAAATATATTTATTTACTGATGATTCAGTAGTATTAGGATAAAAATTAATATCTTGCTTTGTCATTTTAAATTCCTAAACTCCCCTGTACATATGATAGTTTGTATAAGTTGATCTATAGTACCACCATGACTAATAAATTTATTTATCTTACTTAATTCTGAGTCTAATGGCTCTCTGCTTAAAAACTTCTTGTATATTTCTTTTACGTCTTTTGTTTTTTCCGCTTCTTCTTTGCACATGTTAATTACTATAGGATTGTTCATTAAATACAAAGCTTGTGTGGATACCGTAGTTGTACTACGCTCTGCTGCCATTAAACTGTTATCTGGCCTATCGAATATATCTAACAATTCTTCCTTCCTATCTCTTAGCGATGTTAAATAAATAGATCGTCCGGTGTGTGTTTGTATATGTTTATTTAAATCTTTGCTTACACGTTTGATATCAGTTTGTAAATCGCTTGCGTTTGTTTGCGATCCTGTTAGTTTGCCAAAGACAAACAGTAGTGTATCTCTAATTTGTTCTGCTTCTAACCTCCTCTCATTCGCTCTCCAGAAAAATATATTATCAGGATCAATATCAAAATTGTGGTCATCGTAATTACTACTCCGTTTATATACGTCAGACATGACTATGGTTTTAATCAAACGCTTAGTAGACAACCTATTAACAGTGAACTTATCTGATAGATAATTAAGTAGTTTAATGTTACTAGGCTCTCCACCTAATATGCCAAAATTGTCGAAGCTGTCTATTATTCCTTTGCCAATTAAATGTCTCCATATCCTGTTTACATATACTCTGTATGTTAGTGGATTAGTCTTGTGTGCTATCCAATTTGCTAATTGTAATCTACCACTTGTATTATCAAACGCAAGATCTGGCCTATCGCTGAATATCTCTGGTAATCTTCTTGGTACTTCGTCACCAAGATTATTAACTTCTCCACGTATAGCCAGCTTTATCTCTTGCATCTTCTGTTTGTCTCGTACAGACATAACGGGTTCTAGATGTTCTAGATACTGTAAGTATTCTTCTGGTAGATTTTTCTTTGCTTCTGCTAATGCTTTGTTTCTTTTGTTCAATTCTCTTTGCAGTTGTTCTTCCGTAGCGCGTTTATTCCAAGTCTTTATGCTTTCTATCTGTTGTTCTAAATTCCATATCTGTGACAACAACATCCATTCTTTTACTTTTCTTTTCTTATATAAATCTTCTGTATCTTCATTGATTAAAAATCCATAATCGCCAAGGTATCCTGTATTATTGTTACCCCTGTAAACCCCGTCCAAATTTTCTGTGTTACTAAACAAACCAGCAACACCATAATAATCTTCTTGACTAAATGGATCAAACTTATGATCGTGGCATCTTGCACAACTCAACGTCATGCCAAGAAAACCCCTAGTAATAACATCTATCTGATCGTCTGCTGTGTCTGCTATATATTGTCTAGGATTTGCACCAAGGTTTTTCGTTCCTACTGTAAGAAAACCTGTTGCTGTAAGTTGTTCATTATATTCCTGATAATTTTTATGTGGCAACAGATCGCCAGCTATTTGTTCTTTTATAAATTCATTGTATGGTTTGTCTTGATTGAAACTATCTATCACATAATCCCTATATCTCCATGCGTATGGGCTGACTAGGTTTCTGTCTTGACCTGTAGATTCGCCATACCTTGCTATATCAAGCCAATGTCTCGCCCATTTCTCTCCATATCCTTGATCTTCTAATAAACTGTCTACTATTTTCTCGTACTTATCATCTGCTGTGCTATCTATATATACCTGTAATTGTTCTATGCTAGGTGGTAAACCTATTAAATCATAATACAATCTTCTGATTAATGTATGTTCGTCTGCTTGCTCTATAGGATTAAGGTTTTGTTTCTGTAGCTCATCATTAACAATACCATCAATAACATCGCCATCATATTTCGCAACTGGTGGTCGTTGTACTTTCTTGAATGCCCAAAACTGCCTAGCCTGTCTTAGCTCTATCGCCCTGTTTTCATGCTTGTATCTTGGGTCAGGCATACCCATTTTAACCCACTTCTTAAAATTGTCAACTACTTCTTGACTGAGTGGATTGTCTGGTGGCATATCTCCAGACTCAATATAATCTATCAAGATACTTTCATCTACATTGCCGGGAACAACCGATGGCCCAGAATCACCACCGTTTAATATACCTTGTCTGGTATCAAGGGATAGGCTACCCTTAACATTTTTAGAGTTAGAAGAATGACATGAATAACATTGTTTATTTAAAACTGGGCGAATATTCTTCTCAAAAAATTGTGTGCCATTTTCTTGCGGTAATACTTTAGACGCTACTAGAGATAATATTATGGCAATAATATATCTTAACATATTTTAATCTAGAAAGTTTTTAAGTTTTGACTCACTGCTAAAACCAACTTGTCTTCTTAGTTCTTCACCATCTGATACTACAATAAATGTAGGAACTCTGTCTACATTATATTTTCTTCTCATTGGGATAGCTGTGTCGAAATTATATTTTACTACGTCATAACTATCTACTATCCTTTTTAAATCTACATTTTCTTTCATTGCTTTTTTTGCTGCCCGACAAGGACCACACCAATCGGCAGAAAAAATAAGTAATTGAGGTCTAGATTTGCTCATTAAAAATTCTATCCTTGAAGGTTCACTGCCAAATCCTAATAAAGTGTAGGCAGAAATATATAGACCAATAGCCAATGTAATGCATAATTTACTCATAGCTTATCTCCATTGCTTGTGTGACAAATGCTATGATTATATACACTATAATAGCCCCAGAAGGAATCGAACCCTCAATGGCGGTTTAGAAGACCGCTGTTATATCCATTTAACTATGGAGCCTAGTATTTACTTGAATTTAAATACTTTTTGTTTATCATTTTCCTCTTTTTGTTTATATTTATTCATAAACTTTTTGTATCCAAGGAAAACTTCACTGGTAACTACTCCCATTCCTGCAATGAGGGTAACAACAACACCGCAGAAAAACAGTGTTATATTATCCATCTACTTTTTTTACTCTCCCGCCATCTACGCAGTTATTAAAATAAGTACCCAGCGTTAGAATACTAGGAACCCACAATCCTACAAAGATTCCCTGCTGCTGTGCAACAGCTTGATCTCCAAGAAACCAAATGGAAACACTCAAAACAAAACTCGCAAATGCTGCGATCAAAAAATAACACTTGTTATTCATTATCAACCTTTCAAATTAAAGTAACATGCTATTAAAATTTACTCTACGTCGTCATTAAGAAACTCGTCTGCAATTATAACATCTGCTAAATCGTTGTCAATAGCGCTGTGCTTGACGGGTCTAGTATAATGTTTTTCAGTAATCAAGCTCATGAATATACTTATGGACCCCCAAATAAATAATAGTCCTATAATAGTACAAATAGCTTCTCCCATTGTAAACTCCTAGTATGTGTAATATGGTTGCAAAGACCATTGAATTGTTGGCTGATATGTAGTGTGCAATCTTGGGAACAAAGTAAAGTGCTTTGTCCTCACTGGTTGAATAGTGTAGTAAGGTGTCCACATATAGTATACTCTGGGTTTGACAAAAGTAGTTAGAGTCTGTACTGGTTGTACAGGTACAACCACCTCCGGGTAAACTGGCACGAGTGGAGTTACTACTGGTATCCATCCATTACCATGTGCAAAGCATGTAGACGCACACAATGTAATTAATAAAGTAAAAATAATTTTCATTTACTTTCCTTCCCTTCTTTGAATTTGAAAATATCAGATGTGTTTTTGTTAGCTTTGAATACCATTTTATTTCTATCGTTATCCCAATAACAATCTAATTCGCCACTTGAACACATCTTGCACAAGTCTATACCTAGAACCCAATCATGAAATTCCTCTGCTAATTTTGCAAATCTTTTTTCATTTATATATAGTCCGTCTTTTCCCTTTCTTGAGTATTGTTTTACTAAATTTTTGGCTTGTCTAAATGACATGTATTCTTTTAAGTTTTTATAATCTATATCCATAGTTTTGCATAGATCCTTTGCCATATGCTTAGTAAACTTATTGATGCTTTGTATTTTGATATACTTGTTTTTCATTTAAAAATTCTCCTACATATGGTTGCAAATATTTGGGTAATATTAGTTCTTGACCTTTGTAATACATTCTTCCTTCTTTTTGACCATGATTCATAAAGTGTCCTTCTAGTTGTTTTTTTTGGTTAAATGGCAAATCTGAGTTACATTCTAAATAACTGAACGCATCGAAATCTTCTGGCAATTTATCATAAAGTTTATCGTAACATGTAAATTTTATTTTTTTATTTTTAACAACAGGATAGTTCTTATTTTCTAAATATTCTTTTAACATATCATTATCAAAGTGAATGTTCTTTTTATAACTCAAAGGTAGCATATAGTAACACTCTATGTTAGAAAACTGTTGACAACTTTCTATTTCAGCTTTCACGCAAACGTGATAACTGTCAATAAATCTTTTCTTATCTAAAATACTAACATCTTCAATTAAACCGCCCACGGTTATTGATCGTTTGTAAAAAGTAATTACTGATTTTAAAGACTTTTTATTATAAATTCTAAAAAAATCTTGACAGTGCCACTTCTGTTCTCTAGAAGATACTAACCCTGTCATGTTTGCGTCTTTATTATTATGTAAATCTAAAACGTTTTTTAATGAGTCAACAACAATAAAGCTGTCATTAGTCAATATAACATTATCATAATCATGTTTGTAAAAATTGTCTACATAAAAACACCACTTGCCGTGACACAGACTGTTTAGATTAGCGCAGTAATGATACTCTATATCAATGTCTTTATGTCTTTTAAGAATATCTTCTTTAAGTGGGTCTGATTCAGAAAACTCTTTAGAATTAATGATTACTATCTTATCTGATATCTCTGATAGATATTTAATGTTCAAAGAAGTGCTGATTATAGCATCAACATCTGAACTGTGGGCAGATAGTATACAAATAGTTTTCATTCAATTTCCTTCAATTTCCTTCAATATGACCCTACGGAGAGTCGAACTCCGGTTACGGGAATGAAAATCCCGTGTCCTAACCACTAGACGATAGGGCCAATCTTAATCTTCATTATAGTAAGAACTCATATTAAAAGCAAGTACTGTCTTGCCATCTATATTTAAGCTATCTACCGTTTCTTCATAACCCGTTTTAGCATCATGAATTGTTACTTCCGATTTCCAAATCTCTGAATCCAAATGATGTACATCATTCGCTTTAGTGTGCAAGAATTTATATAAATCTAACCAAGTCATTTTAATCCTCCTAGAAAAAAAAGAGAGCGGTAGGTTATTCTACTTCAATATCGTCATCCTGTCAAGACAACTTTAAATTTTAATCTTATTTTCTTCTTGTCTTCTATACTCATCTCTAAGTCTAAAAGCTCTGTCTGTGTCGTTACTATTCAAAGTACCATTTTCAAGATAGTCTTGAACGTCTTCAGTAGTCATAGGAATCCTAGCTTCATCTTCGTAATAGTATTCCCAAGGTTTCCATCTCAGACGGATGTTATCAATATTCACCCTTGTGTTGCCATTCTCATCTGTATAAGAATACTTAACCCAATACCACTCCTCTGCACACATCGCCTCTTCGATTACTTTAAAGTCTTTAGGGTAGTCATTAAAACAATATACTTTAAATTGACCTTGACCGTAAAGCCACTGCAAAACGCCCTCATCTTCAAAGTCTGTAGGGAAGAAAATGTTATTGATTGATCTTTCTACTATGGGAAACTTCCAGCCAACGTACTCAGCATTAGTTATAAATCCTATAGAGACTCCTACGAATAGAATTAATAACTGATAGAACATAGTTCTCAGTATACATTTCATCTTTTTGCTCTCATCTGTGTGTGTAAATTTGCATATATAATCTTTTGTACTCATTATATTATACACCTTTATTTTTGAGAGTTAACTCTTTACAGTCGAGCCTACGCTTGCAATCTTCCTTATAGCACTCTTCACATAAATAAAATATCCCATACTTATCTACAGTATAGTTTGTTGCGAGACTGACACATGGTTTTTCGTAGACAGTGCCAGTTTCCCAGCCAATATATAATTTGTGTTTATTCTGGCAAAGAATTTTTTCTATCATCGACTATCCTCTTGTCCTTAAGGTCGTAAGTGCAAGAGATGTCTTTAATCTCTATGCTCAATATTGTATCGTCCAAATTGTTAAGCTTGGCATGTTCTTGTATCATGAGTTCTATGTCTCTTAAAACTCTCTGGGCATTTATATTTTTACCTAGTCTGTAATGTCTTGATTGCATTATTTCTTACCAACCTTCCAGCTAAACAAGCCGTTCAACCATTTTTTTCTTTTTGTACAGTTACATTCTTTTAGATTAAACCATTTCTTAAATTTTTCTTCTGTTACACCAAAACGTTGCAGTGTTGCTTCAACAACATCCCCTAACCCTTTAGTATCTTTTTGTGTCATGTGTGAGTTAACATCAACACCCTCACTCTCCAAGGCATTGATAACCTGATTAATTTCTCTTCTTACATCATTATTCATTTTGCACCTCTTACATAATAACCTATTTCTTTTGTAACAGCGTAAACTATGTCTTTTTTCTTTTGTAGTTCCTCCAAGAATTTAAAATCTTCCATATGATGTGGTATAAACCTTACATCACTTGGAGTTTTATAACAAAAAGATATTCCTACTTGACAAGAAACAAGTTTGTCGGAGTTTGGTGGTGGCAATATATCATGTGTTCTTTTCATTCTGAATACTACTAAGTCGTATGCATTATATTCAGAGAATAATAGTCTTACGTAGTCTTTGTCTAGCTCGTCGTCATCGTCTATGAAGCCTATCCACTTATAATCCTTGCCGAATTTATCTATTGCTACGTTTCTAACATTTCCTGCGCCATTAAATCTAACACCTAATCTCTCGTCTAGATTTATGCAGGTAATCTGCTCGTCTTCCTTCACGATAGGATTTTCTACTGCGTCATATATTATACACAAATGCCACCTATCGTCAGTCTGTGATCTGACTGAATCTACAGCACGAATTATGCTATCCCTATTGATGGATGGCATTATGAATAATATCTTATCTTCCACCACAATTCTCTCTCACTATATCTTCTGATGATATCTCTGTCCAGTAAATCTCATATGCTACAGTGTCTTCCATAGCCTCAAACATATGGTACTCCTGCGGCTTCACTGTTGACATTTGTTGGTCTGATATTATCGTTTCGTCTACAAGATCATAATCATTTTTCCATATAGTAATTTTCAATTGCCCGCGCTCTACGAAGAATGCGTTATATTTATGCTCATGTTTATGTTTGGAGCAATATCCTCCCTGCTTTGCTTCTATGCGATGTATCTCTACATTGTTTTTTAAAAACAAAGACTGAGTAGACCCCCAAATTTTACCTTGTTTGTTCATAGTATTACCTCACTATAGCCGTTGAATTCAATGCTCTGTATTAAATTATCATCTACTATACCACCCTCTGGAATAATTAATCTACAGGCATTTATTGAGTTTTTTGATATTTTTTTTACTACAACATCAAATGCTTCTTTGTATCTTTGTGGTGTAGAGCAATTTTTGGTTACAATTCTTTTTGAATTAGCAATCATGCCCGGTATATCTTCATGTCTACCACCAGATGGGTCCATGCCTAATAGTATAAAATTCTTAAAACCCTTATGAATTAACCACAATACAGCAGATTCGCCAGACGAAGAAGCTCCTATTTTTTTTAGGTTAAATGTGTGAATAGATAAACTTTTTGGCAAATGTTCAACTACTTTAGTGTAATGAAAATCATTGGATGGCGAATAAGATTCTGGCAAGACAGAGTGGGGATATTCTGGCAGTATTAAATTTGAGATAGTTTTTAATTTAGATTCTGGAAAATAGTGAAGAAAATTTGCGTCATTTACAACCCAAAAATCTGTATGATCTGCATACACGCTGCATAAATTAACAGTACATACGTAAGCTGATTCCAGTTTAGATATTTTCCTTGCGCTTGGTCCTGAACAAAGTATAACGACGGGCTTACTTGTGTCCATTTTAAAACTTTCTATTCAGAACATCAACTCCAGAAGCGAAGTCGTAAATAATATTTTTTTCGTTATGATAAGATTCTAATGCTGCATTTATTACTTTTTCTTCAAGGCTTCTTGGTATCACGATAACGCCTTCATGGTCACAGAATATAAGATCATCTGAAGATATCTTTACGCCATGTATACATATAGGCTTATCATAATAGTCTAATACACCTTTGAACTTTACGTCTGTGCAAATATTGTCTTTGTAATATACAGGAAAATTCATAGTCGTAACCTCCCTGATATCTCTAGTTATACCACTAATAATGGCAGCAGAAACTCCTTTTGACATAGATACTATAGCATTAATTTCCCCAAAAAATGCTGCTGATAAATTATTTTCTATACAAAGAATGTCGTTAGGACACATATAATCATAGTATTTCATAGTGTCGTATATTTCAGAAGGATGGTTATCATCTATTGCTTTTATTTTTAAAGTCTTAGCTCTGCCTATAGACTTATTGTTTTTTAAGTTAGTCTTGAGGTTTATTACTTGGTTATGATACCCCATTTCTGATAGCGCATCTGATAAAAGTTCACTCGTTAGAACGCATTTTAATTTATTAAGATTGCTAACCTCGTCCATAGACTTGCCTAGCATTATATATCTTGCTGTATTAAAATCGTCTTCGTTGTCTATATCTATAGACTCTATATTATCCAGCGTCAATAACAAAGGTTTGTCACCAATTCGTTTTTTATTTTTTATAGCTGATTCTTTTTCTATGATATATAAAGACATATTTTCAGATATAGTATATGGTAGGTCTTTACTATTTGGTATGTCAGATGTATTATAGTCTGGATGATTATTAGTCCAAGTATATAATTGACTTTTGTTGGTAGCTACGGCAGAGTCGAACTCTTCGCTATCAATAACGGTTTTAATTCCATCTACAATAGTTTCTGCTCTAATTAAAGGAGCGGTACACAAAAGCTGTACGTATACATCGGCATCGTAATGCTTGATTTCATTCATGAGTAACTTATTGCCATCAGTGTTATTATTAGCAAGATTTTTATCTCTTGCCATTTTTTCATATGGCAAATAGTCGTAAGTAGAAAGTATATTTTGATCGTCACTATCTAAGACTACCACATCAATTATATCGCATTGCAGTAGTTTATCTATAGCATGATAATACAAAGGTTTGCCATGTATAATTCTGCTATTTTTATTACTTAGCCTTTCGGAGCTACCTTTTGCTGGTACGAATGCTACTATTTTTTTATTTTTGTACATTAGTTACTTCACATCCCTAAAAGGATTATTTATTTCAAAACTCATTAAAGTACCTTTTATGGTATAACATACCGTCTGTAGCTATTATTTGGTGGAAGTCTGGCATAGAATGTAGAGTAGCTGACACCAAGTGACCAATTTTTGAGCTTGTTATATTCTTTGTGGAATAGCCTAATTTTCTAATCCTCCTGTATATTAGATCGTCGCCATACCATAATTTCATATCTTCAGGTAGTGGCTTCCAATCTTTTCTTCTCATACAGAAAAACCAGCCAGTTTTATTGTTATCTTTATTCCCAAACACATTGTTTGTTTCAAGATTATGTGATTCTCCTGCGTTAGTTATGTATTCTTCAGTTGTAGAGCAATTGATAGTATTAACTGAACATATGCCCACATTTTTGTCATTCATTACTTCTGATACCTGTTTCAATACATGTTTGTGGCAAAATATATCGTCGTTCATTATTAAGACATTTTCTGAAATACATTTTGATACACCTAAATTCCAAGCTGGGTTAACGTATATATTTGCTTCTAGCTCATGGATTTCTAGCTTATCATTTTTTAAATTTATTTTCTTGCTGAATTCTCCTGTTCCACTGTTATCAATGATTACCACCTTGTTTACATGCAAACTTGCAAACAGCTGACATAATGAATAGTTTAAAGAAGTTGTATCTATTTTCATCAATGTGGGTATCACAACGTCTATCATTCTTGTATCTCCACGTATTTTTCCAGCCTCTCAAATTCCCTACCATTTTGTTGTAGACCCGCCATTCTCTCTTCATGAGACATGCAGGGTATATTGGTTGTATTCTTGTGAGATATCAAATCATTAGAATTCACTATATCGTAAAATCTCCCTTTACAATAATGCTGATATCTAGTAGAAAAATTGCTATGTTCATGACCATAGAATTGGCTCATACATTTAAAGTATCCTATTTGATCAATAAGTCTTTTTGTAATCATTAAAAAGCACCCATTTACAAACCTAGTTTGCCTTATCTCATAATCATTTATCTTGGTTATCTTTGAGTTCTTTTGAGCTGAATTACTTAGTGCATATGATATATGATCTATATAGGTTGCCTTGTATACCTCTTCATAATAATTATACCAATCCTTGTCTATGAATAACACATCATCGTCTGATAAGAATATCAACTCAGCGTTATATTCTAAACACTTTCTTATTCCAGTATTCTTACTTTTAGCGACACCACCCCTGACACTCTTCTGCACAATGTCTGGCTTGTATTGAGATGCGTAGTTCAGATGCTCGTCTGTGATAGAGCAATCGTCCACAATGACTACTGGCCCATCATAATTAGTGGCGTATAGACTATCAATACACTGTTTGAATATATCTATTCTACTATTTGTATTATCTTTAGATATGTAGGTAGAAAAAGCTATAGATTTATTCATTTTTTATCTTTTTTTATTTTTTTGTGGGTTTTCTTCCCTTTTTGTCATTGCTAATTATTAGGTTTGTGGGACGTTTACCCATAGTTATTATAGAGTACGATGGAGTTTATTACAATCACTCATAGGCTTCCTATACCTGTTATATACATACATATACGTAATAACACCCATACACCCAATATACACCACCATGTAGATTGATTATTACTCATATTTAATTTTCAAGGTGGGTAGGGGACACAATACAATATAATTATAATGGATAGATTATTAGATAGATACTTGTTTAGGTATATGGGTATATAGGTACTTAGGTAATGTACTCTAATCCGTATTCTACTGTAGCTAGATATTCGTCTACTTGCATAGGAGTCATCTCGATACCCGCACAGGCCATCTTATTTCTATATATAAGTCTATCAGTTTTATTCATTATTGTAAGTTCAGCTAGTTCCATTAGTCTTCCGTCGTCTGATGAAGCATCTGCAATAACTTCTAATAGTGTATCATACATTTCAGTATTTCTATAGTTCTTTGTGTTGAACCTTTCTGACATGTACTCATAAAACGATTTCTTAGTGGGGCGGTTTTTCATAACGACCTCCTTTTCATTTGGGCCTTATTATATAAAATAGTGTGTGTTAATCCTTAACTTTGGGCTGATTTAACAAGTATTTTATAAGGTGAATTGTATAGCATAGAACATACCTTAGATTGACCAGTAGTCATATCAAAGAATGTATATCCCTTTTTACCATACGCACCAAATCCTTTATCTAATACTGTTATAACTTTATATACACCTTTATCGGTAGTATAGTCCTTAGTTCCATCGCCGTTCAGCCAGTAAGATCCTGACCTCCCATTATAATGCACTTCTTGCCCCGGCCTTAGTTCTCGCCAATTATTAACTTCTACAAGCCCCTTACGTTTCGCCTTAGCTCTAATACGTTTCATACGCACTGCTGGGTCTGTTCGTATCTCAAAGGGCGCATCACAGTGTTTACAGACCTTGGCGCGCGCCCCACATGTCTGACCACATTCTTTACAAAGCTTCTGTCCACGTTTCATTTTATATTACCTCCGTTTTGGCTGGCTACCACATCTGCCACGATCTTAATAGATAGACTAGGACAATATTGTAACTACGTCGTTATCTAACTTACAAAAATATGAATTACTAATATATAGTTTATGTCCAGTGATGTCACTCACTTCTTCCTTTACGTATATATTAACTCTATAACGATTATCATACACGTTCATTCCTTTACACATAAAATAATCATCAGGCTTACCTACCTGATCTAATACTTCTTTACATACATATGGGTTCTCTTCTATAGGCTTATCATTTTCCATAATTATAATCTCCTTATTTTGGCTGGCTACCACTAATGGCACGACCTTGTTAGTTCAAGTAAGACGCTCACTAATTCTACTATAATCTCGTCATTCGTCAAGGGGGAACTTTAGCCATTTTTGGCTGGCTGTCACTATTGTCACGATCTTATTATATTAGGTAAGACAACCTATCTTCTCTATTCTTTCTAATATACACAGATACACTATCCTACCTATACTACCATATACCTAATCATCTGTCAATACATGTACAAATATACATACTTATAATAGGGGGTATATATCCCGGCCCCGAAACCCCCAGCAAGAGGGGGAAGGGAGCAGCGACCGGGGCGAGATGATGAGATGATGAGAACCCCAGCCGCCGCTGCACCTACCCACTAAGCTGTCAGAACGAAAGCCTTATCAAAGTCTTTGTCTGTCATGTTCTGGGCTTTGGCTTGCAGATTGTGCCACTTGGTAGCGTTCATCTGCATTAGCTTCCCGCCGATGGTATCGACGTTCACCCATGTTTGACTATCGAAATTCTGTCCCGCACGGGTCAGTGAGTTGATCACTCCGAATAGGTTGTGATGCTCAAACTCATGCTTGACGAATTGCTCCAGCGTATTCGTAGCGAGTCGCTTGTCAAGTCTGTACTCAGACGCAATCGCTGCGACCATACCCTTGTGGCTAGTATGCTTTACGTCGAACTCCTTGCTGCGAGTGTCGAGGAACTTGCGGATACCGTCAGGCAGTATCGACAGTTGAAATTCGATATTCTCAGCGAGTGCAACCTTCAGAGCGTCAAGGTCAATAGTACCTCGGTGTACCTTGTTGACATCTTTGCCCTTCTGCTGTCCCCAGATGCAGCCGTTCAT
>MDTC01043159.1_pt1 | contig 15144 bp, 13 predicted proteins | sample 811181 | NCBI WGS metagenome assembly MDTC01 (sample SAMN05326644, study PRJNA326480) | marine metagenome | isolation source: seawater | place: Pacific Ocean: North | collected 2011 | reverse complement strand
TTGCAGCTTCAACTACTAAATCAGCTCCATTAAGCCCTTTTTCCAAAGAAGTAGAAGGGATTATATTAGAAAGTGTAATTTTCTTTTGAGAATGAGAAATTTTCTCTCTACTCAACATACGATTTAGATTTGTTTCAATATTCTTTAGACCTTTATCCAAAGAAATATCGTCAACATCAATCAAAGATACTTGATAGCCACATTGGGCAAAAGTATGTGCAATTCCATTTCCCATAGTTCCTGCACCAATAACAGCAATTTTCTTCATAATTTTATTTTCCACGTCCTTGAAAGACAATTTTAAATGTATAAATTAAAACTTTTAAATCGTTAAATATTGACATATTCTCAATGTAAATTATATCATATTTTAATCGATTAACCATTTCATCTACTGAGCTTGCATAGCCGTACCTGACCATCCCCCATGATGTAATACCTGGTTTAACCTTTCTAATATGTTTATAATGGGGGGCCTTATCAATAATTTTTGATGCATAATAAGCTCTCTCCGGACGAGGCCCGACCAATGACATATCTCCAATAATCACATTCCAAAACTGAGGTAATTCGTCTACTCTATACTGACGCATAAATTTTCCCCACCTAGTTATCCTAGGATCATTGTCACCAGATAATTGTGGTCCATTATCTTCAGCATCAATAAACATTGATCTGAATTTGATGATTTTAAATATTCTTCCACGATAACCAATCCTTTCTTGAAAGAAAAAAACAGGTCCTTTAGATTCTAGTTTAACTAATATCATTGATAAAATGTACAAAGGGGCAAGAATCATTACAGCAATCAAAGAAAACACAATATCTATAATTCGCTTAAGAGTAAATTGCCAAACTGGCATCAAATCATGCTTAATTTCAATCAAAGGGACGTCAAAAATTGATTTCATCCTTACCTTTCCTGATAACAAATCATAATTATTTGGCTTTACCTTAATCAATACATCTGAACCTTCTAAGTCATTTATAATTTCTTCAAGAATTGAATTTTGCTCCGATTTCTCAATTGCTATTAAAACCTCTTCAATATTTTTTGATTTAATTACTTTCTTCAAGTCTTTGAAGGATCCCAAGTATGGAATATATTTTTTTAATAATGTTCCTTTAACATCCATTCCATTTACAAAACCAACTATAAAATTCCCTCCTGATTTAGTTTGATTTACTAAATTATGATACATTTCAACAGCACTAGAAGATCCACCAATAATTAACGTTTTAAAGCCTATTTGCCGATTGTGAATTTGATAAACTACTCTACTGGTCAATATTAAACGAAATAGGTAGGTAATTACAAAATGGAATATAAATAAAACAGATAACGAAGTATAATAATTAATATAGCTTGGAATTACATCATCAAGAATCGCTACAAAAAAAATAACTAGTACCCCCGCAATAGTTTGAACTAAAGTTTGAACTATTTCATTTAATCTTGATCGACGATAAATGTTTCTGTAGTGCCCAAAAAGTGAATAAAGTAATAACCAAAATAATGGAACTAAAAACATACCCAACCAAAATTTCGATGTCAACAACAGCGGAAAGCTGAAACCAAACAAAGGAGACTCAACAATTTGCTTTCTATAGTTAAAGAAAAGAAACCAAACTATAGAGGATGAGGCTAAATCAAATAAAATATACTTAATTGTTTGAAGGGTTTTATTCATTATTTATCATGTAACCATTTGATATTATCAAAATAAAAAGTAGCAGACTCTTGCAAAGGATTTTTCATGGCACCTACAAAAACTCCAAACTCATCGAAGGAATTTCCTAGATTTATTTGGTTTGTCATATGAATATATATCTTATTCCAATCAGGGCTTGGATTGAGTTGAATTGATTCATACCTATTTATCTGGCCAGATGAAGCATCTCTAACAGTCACTCCTATTTTGAAAGAGTGATCACAGCGATAATTCATTTCGAGCATTGTTTGATTATATAATGAGGGAATTGTTATAAATTCAGATGAAATTAACTCAAAAAAGTCATTTGTATCATCCAAATAAACAACTCCAGATGCTCCCCCATCAAAAACCAAGCTATCAGCCATTGTTATTAGTAGTGACGTATCGCTAATAGTAGTAGCTTCAAAAACTGATCCGGCATCCTCAAAATCCTCAATAAAAAGAAAATCTACGTTATCCGCATATTTAGTTATTGCCTGAACAGTAACTGTACTATCAGCAAAAAGTTCAACTGAATTTGAAGAAGATATGGCATGTGATTGTCCATTGAATAAATATAAATCACAAATTTCATAGAAAGGATAGATACTTCGGGTTGCAGATATACCGTTTGCCTTGATTCCAGGATAAATTAAAAACTCTTGAACTCCATGGCTTAAAACTGGAATTGTACAAGGTAATTCAAATACACCTAAAAATATACCGTCCATAGTGACCCAAGCATCTGTAATCTTATGCGAATTTGTTCCTTCAAAATTAAGCGTTTCCAATTCTACAGATTCAATATGAAAATATGAGGGAATCTCTGCATTGAAATAATCTTTAGAACAGCCACAAAAAAGAAAAAGAAAAATTAAGTAAAGTAATTTATGCATTGCTTTTATTTTTATCAATTCTATCTTGTACTTTTTCAATAATTAAATCGGCAATTCTGAGAGCTTCACATCCATCTTGTAACGAAACCTCAGGTAAAATATTGTTTTTTATAGACTCACCAAAAGTACGTAATTCCTCACGGATAGCATTCAATTGTTTAACTCTAGGTTTTTTAAAGCTTACATACTTTTTGATTCCATTAAAATCGACAGGAAATTTAATTTTTAGAGGATTTTGTGATTGAGTATCTGAGAGTTTCACAATTTCAGTTTTTTTGTTCAAAAAATCAATTGACACATAACAATCTTTTTGAAATATTCGAGTTTTTCGCATCTCATTGATGGACACTCTACTAGAAGTTAAATTTGCCACACATCCATTTTCGAACTCAATTCGGGCATTACAAATATCTGGACTTTCTGTAATTACAGCTACTCCACTAGTATGTATATGAGAAACTTGGGATTTTACAATATGTAATATTACATCAATATCGTGTATCATCAAATCTAAAATAACTGATACATCTGTTCCTCTAGAATTATATTTGGACAAACGATGTGTCTCTATAAACAATGGTGAATCTATATATGGTTTTGCTGCAAGGAAAGCAGGATTAAATCGCTCTACATGACCTATCTGTATTTTTACGTTGACTCTAGCTGCAATTTTCATCAATTCTTTAGCTTCATGATAATTTTGAGTCACAGGCTTTTCAATAAAGATATGTTTACCAGCAAAGAGTGCATTTTTGGCACATTCAAAATGAGATAATGTTGGAGTAACAATATCAATAACCTCTGCTTCTTCTATTAGATCAGCCATAGAATTAAATGCCCTTATTGACAAATTTCTACTTAATTCATTTGCCAACAGAAGATCTGGGTCAAAAAAACCAATAAGCTTAAAATTTGGAAGACTTTTAAGAATGTTAATATGGATTTTACCTAGGTGACCAGCACCCAATACTGCAATTTTCATAATTGAAATTTAGATCAAAAATAATATTTTAAAAAAGACGAAATGGAATACATGATATAATTTTTGCTAGCAAGTTTCATTTTAATAGATTCGTTATTATGAATTTAATTGATTTAGCTAAACATAAAGGCCAAAGAAGAAAACTTATAGAGGAACTTATCAAAATGGGGATTGAATCAAAAGAAGTACTTGATGCAATGCTTAAAATTCCAAGACATTTTTTTCTCGATTCTACCTTTGAAAATTTTGCATATGAAAATAAAGCATTTCCTATTGGTAATGATCAAACTATTTCACACCCGTATACAGTTGCATTCCAGTCTGAGGTTTTAAATATAGAAAAGTCAGATAGAATACTAGAAATAGGCACAGGATCTGGATACCAAACAGCCATATTATTCACTTTGGGTGCAGAAGTATACTCAATAGAAAGACAACATAAATTATATGTCAAAACAAAAAGTATTTTAAATAAAATGAGAATCAAAGCTAGATTATTTTATAAAGACGGTTATCTTGGACTATCAGATTATGCACCATTTGATAAAATTATCATTACTGCTGGAAGTCCTGATATTCCAAAGTTACTTTTCAAACAATTAAAAATAGGGGGATTCATGCTTGTACCATTGGGAAAAGAAAATCAAATTATGACACTGATTGTTAAAATCTCCAAAAATAAATTCGAAAAAATTGAATTTGATAACTTTAATAATAGTCATTTTCGCTTTGTTCCTATGCTAAAAAACAAAGAATAGGCCTTTTTTTAATTAATTTATTAAATAAAAAATAGGTGTAAAAGTAGATATAAGGCCAAAAATAGAGTATTAACGCCCCTTATATGATAAATCAAAAAGAAGTCAATCCCCTACTATCATTGAATTTTTTGACCTTGTAAACAATAACATGTTAATAAGGTCAAAACTATTATTAATTGTGGACTGTGATTTTTCTAGAAATTGCAAACTATAAAAATTACTAATTAAATTAAATATTATGAAAAAGTTTATCACTACTTTGTGTGCACTTGCACTTACTGTAACAGTAGCAAATGCACAAACATCTAAAGGAACAATGACCTTTGGTATTTCTGACAACTTTACAACTGCTTCGACGGGAACAGATGCTAATGTTGGATATTTTGTTATGGACGGAATTATGGTTACTGCTAACTTCCACATGGATATGGCTGATGATGGTGACACAAACTGGGGCTTCGGAGCTCGTTATTACTATGGTGATGATGGTCTTTGGGGTGGATTATCAGCAAAAAATAGTCACCATGTACATGATGGAGAAGAAGAAGAAGAAGTAAACATGATGATCCAAGTAGGTTATTCTAAAGTCTTGGGTATGGATGGTAAACTTTGGTTTGAACCAACCTTGGACTATGACATGACTGACGATGGATCTTTAGGTCTAGGTGCTGGTTTTAGACTTGCATTTTAGTATTAACTGTTATTAATAAAAAAGGGAGCTCTGGCTCCCTTTTTTATTAACATAAATAAATAATATGAAAAATTTGTATTTTTTTGCTATTTTCAGTTTAATTTCAAATTCAATATTTGGTCAAAAAAACGGACCTACAAAAGGAGACTGGGTATTATCTTCAAATGCTAGCTCTTTACTTAACTATGCTGGAAATTTATTCAATGGTTCGGCAGAAAGCCCAGAAATTAGCTTTCAGAACGAAGAGATGTCCTTGCTCGGAAAGTTGTTTATTAACGACTCTACTGCATGGCGTGGAGGGGTAAATGTACAAATGCTATCAAAAACGACAGATTTACTTTTGGGAGAGGCTCCTTACACAACTAAAGAATCTAGCTATTCTTTGACAATCTCTTTAGGAAAAGAATTTAGAAAAGGAAGAAATAGACTACAAGGGTTCTATGGATACGGATCACACATAATGGTTAGTACAAACTCATATGAGGATGGAATATCTGAAGGAGAAGAAGAGAATTCTGATATGGGCATAGGTATAAATACCTTTGTTGGAGCCGAATACTTCTTTAGACCAAAAATGAGTTTGGGAGCCGAATACCGTCATGGTATTTCTTACCAAGAGAGTGATAATGAAAAAAGCTTCAGTATTTCGGGACAAACCACAGCAATCTTTCTTAGTTTATACTTTTAAAAATATTTATAGGTAATCCTTTAAAGCACGATCCATTTGCCTTTGGTCGTCTTTTTGTTTGAGATCATGCCGCTTATCATGTAATTTTTTCCCTCTAGCCAATGCAATTTCAATTTTGGCCCAGCCCTTGGAATTGATAAATAACTTAAGAGGAACAATAGTCAAACCGATGTCTTGCAAGGCCGATTCGAGTTTATCAATCTCCCTTTTATTAAGCAATAACTTTCTAATTCGTTTTGGTTCATGGTTGTTGTAAGAACCATAACTATACTCTGCAATAAACATTCCTGTCACCCATACCTGACTCTGCTGAACATAACAAAAAGCCTCCGCCAAATTAGCATTTCCTTCTCGAAGTGATTTTATTTCTGTTCCTAATAATTGAATCCCAGCTGTGAAGAACTTGAGAAGTTCAAATTCAAACCGAGCTTTCTTGTTAGAAATCGATACCGAATTAGATTTTGTTTTCTTGGCCATTAAGATCTGTTTTTTTTCCAATTAGATTGATCCGAATGCATCTTTGAAGTAGATTTACTTTCATATTCACTGAACAGTTTTGAAACATACCAAGCAGCAATCATTTTCTCCTGATCACTTGGAGATTCGAGTAAATTTGGCTTATAATGTTTAGGAACAAAATGAGTATCAAAATTGCCAGAAATAAAGGAAGGATGTTTCATCACAAAAGCGCCAAAGGGTAATGTAGTTTGAATACCAACAATTATATAATCTGAAATGGCTCGACTCATTCTTTGTAGTGATTCTTTACGATCTGCCCCATAGGTTACCAACTTTGAGATCATAGAATCATAAAAAATTGGAATTTCCATACCCTCTTCAAATCCATCATCTACACGTACTCCTATCCCGCTTGGCCTAATATAGCCTTTCAAAACGCCAATATCTGGCAAAAAATTATTTCTTGAATCTTCTGCATATACACGAACTTCAATAGCATGACCAGAAATAGATAAATCTGATTGTTTAAATGCCAACTTCTCCCCTTTTGCAACTAAAATTTGCTGTTTTACTAGATCTACTCCAGTAATCATTTCAGTTACTGGATGTTCTACCTGTAGTCGAGTATTCATTTCAAGAAAGTAGAAATTCATTTGCTCATCTAACAAAAACTCTACAGTACCAGCTCCATAATAATCACAGGATTTAGCCACATTAACTGCACATTTACCCATTTTAGATCGAAGATTCTCAGTTAAAATAGAGGAAGGAGCTTCTTCTATCAATTTTTGATGACGCCGCTGAATGGAGCATTCTCTTTCGAATAGATGTACTATATTTCCATGTTTATCAGCTAAAATTTGGATTTCTATATGTCGAGGTGAAGCAATATATTTTTCAATGAATACTGCTCCATTTCCAAAAGACGAAACTGCTTCACTGACAGCCAAACTCATTTGTTCTTCAAAATCATTGGGAGACTCTACAACACGCATACCTTTTCCTCCACCCCCTGCAGATGCTTTGATCAATACAGGAAAACCAATTACTTTAGCAATATCTTTAGCTTCTTCTATGTTGTCAATGGCATGATCTGTACCTGGAATCATGGGAACATTGTATTCTTTTACAACTGATTTAGCAGAGAGCTTATCTCCCATCATATCGATCGACTTTGCAGAAGGTCCAATAAATTCAATTCCAGATTCATTTACGGCTCGAGTAAATTCTGCATTCTCTGAGAGAAACCCATAACCCGGATGAATTGCATCAACATTTAACTTTTTACAAGCCTCTATAATTTTGTCTCCGCGAAGATAGGATTCACTTGAAGGCGACGGTCCCAAACAAATGGCTTCGTCTGCATATAAAACATGAGGAGAATATCGATCAGCTTCAGAATAGACCGCTACAGATTTCATTCCCATTTCTTTTACAGATCGCATCACCCTTAAAGCAATTTCTCCTCTGTTGGCAACTAAAACTTTTTTCATGGCCTATAATTTTGATGCAAAATACAAAAATTATATGCTAAATTATTACTCGATAATCACATTAAAGACTTAGCATTTCGTTATTTTTACAAAAATAATCTTTCAATGAAAAACAACTTTATTTTATTATTTTGTCTTGTTGGCTTTATTAATACTTCTTTGTTTGCACAAAACTTTTTCAGTGAGCTCAATTATTCCCCGAGGGATTTAGAAGAAAAAAGATATATTATACCAAGCAAATTTAAAACTTTTAAAATCCAACATTTGGGATTGGAAGCACTTCTTAACAGTGCAAAATATGACATTGAGACATCTATATCAGAAAGTAAAAAAAAAATTACTCTGCCCCTACCAAATGGTGAAGAAAAGGTTTTCAAATTCGTTGAATCTCCTGTAATGTCTCCCATACTTTCTGCAAAATATCCTTCACTCAGAACATACATTGGAGAGAGTATTGAAAAAGGAATGACCGTTAGGTTTGACTATAGCCCTAGTTATGGATTTCATGCTATGATTATAGGATTAAGCGAAGTAATTTTGATAGATCCCTATTCACTTCACAACCCAAATTATGTGATTTCCTATTACAAAAAAGACTATACAAATAACGAAAAACAAGAATTTGAAGAGTTGAAACCTCTCTCGAGTTCTCACTTTGAGCATTATTTAGAATACAAATCCAACCATCCTGTACAAGCAAAAAAACAAACTTCAGGAAATGAACTTAAAACTTACCGAATTGCTATTGCATGTACACAACAATACTCTAATTTCCATGGAGGGACTATAGAAAGTACACTCGCGGGCATAGTTACAACTATGAATAGAGTAAATCAAATTTATGAAAATGAGGTAGCTATTAGAATGATTTTGGTAGACAACAACGATGAATTAATTGAATATTCAGTCAATTGGGGAATGAGCAACAACAATACAGGACAATTAATTAATCAATCTCAAGAAGTAATTGATGAATTTATTGGAAGCGATAATTATGATATTGGGCATACTTTTAGTACTGGTGCTGGTGGTTTAGCTTCATTGGGTGTTCCTTGTAATTCGGACAACAAAGCTAAGGGAGTAACAGGAACAAATTCTCCGATCGGAGATGCCTATGATGTAGATTATGTTGCCCACGAAATTGGACATCAGTTTGGAGGTAATCACACATTCAATGGTTCATCAGGTTCATGTGATGGTAACAGAAATGCTGAGACCGCATATGAGCCCGGAAGCGGGAGTACTATAATGGCATATGCCGGCATTTGTAGTAGCCATAATATTCAAACTTATAGCGATCCCTATTTTCATCCTGCAAGCTTTGACGAAATTAAATATTATATAAATAGTAGTTATGGTAGTTCATGTGCAGTAGTCACTGAAACTGGAAATACTCCACCAGAGGCTTTTATCGAAGATAAAATCTATACAATTCCATTTTATACTGCTTTTGAATTAAATGGAACAGCTACAGACTCTGATGAAGATATCATAAGTTATTCATGGATAGAGCTAGATCTTGGACCTTCTGGACATCCAAATAGTCCTTTTAATAACGCACCAATATTTAGAGCATTCACACCTAAAGAAGTATCTAAAAGAACATTTCCCAAGATTAATGACTTAATATATGATATGCAAATTATCGGAGAAACTATGCCATCATATTCAAGAACAATGAATTTTAGAATGACTGCTAGAGACAATAGAGCTGGAGGGGGAGGAATTGGTTTTGATGAAACTCAGGTTATCGTAACTGAACAATCTGGTCCCTTCGAAGTTTTGAAGCCTAATGGATTCGAAACTTGGGGAATAAATAGTACCTTCCCTGTTGAATGGTCAGTAGCAGACACAGATCAGGGAGCGGTAAGCTCATCGGAAGTTGATATTATTTTAATGTATAGAGAGTCAGGTGAATGGCTAGAGATAGTTTTAGCAGAAAATGAAACAAATGACGGATTTGCAGATGTTTACGTTCCCGATATGGATATTTTAATTGGGTCACAGAACCGAATCAAAATCAAACCTACAGACAATATTTACTTTGATATTTCCAACGATCATTTTGCTATCACAGGGATGAGTAATACAGAAATTGCAAAAGGTCAAATTAATCTTTTCCCCAACCCAAATCAGGGTCTTTTTCAAATCTGTGTGAATCAAATGGCACAAGAAGAGATTTCAATTAATATCATTGACATAAGTGGGGATATAATTCACAGTAGGATCATAAAACCAATCTCAAATAATGAGATTATCGATATTGAAATAAGTAGATTGGTAAAGGGACTTTACTTTGTAGAGATATTTACTAAAGAGGAAAAAGTGACACAAACAATTTCTTTTTTCTGATTAAAATTTAGTTTAAAAAAGAGACAAAAGCTCTTTTTTTTACATGAAATATATCTAGCTTAAAACTTCAGCTACTTTATCTGCAGCCTCCTGAAGTAATATTACTGAATGAACTTCCAAACCACTTTCATCGATTAACTTTTTAGCTTCACTCGCATTTGTACCTTGTAATCTTACAATTAGTGGCACATTAATTTCACCAATATTTTTATATGCATCTACAATTCCTTGCGCAACACGGTCGCATCTAACGATTCCTCCAAAAATATTCACTAATAATGCTTTTACACTTGAATCTTTTAAAATGATTCTAAAAGCTTGCTCTACCCTAGCCGCATCTGCAGTTCCTCCAACATCGAGAAAGTTTGCAGGATTCCCACCGGCATGCTTGATAATATCCATAGTAGCCATAGCTAGACCTGCTCCATTTACCATACAACCTACATTACCATCCAACTTGACATAACTCAATCCGTGTAAATCTGCTTCAACTTCAGCCGGGTCTTCTTCCCTTTTATCTCGCATTTCATTATAATCTGTATGACGATAAAGTGCATTGTCATCAATAGAAACTTTTGCATCTACAGCTAATATTTTATCGTCAGAGGTCTTTAGAACGGGATTAATTTCAAAAAGTGAGGCATCTGAGCCAACATAGGCTTTGTACAAGTTAGTAACAAACTTACACATTTCTTTAAATGCTTTACCTTCAAGACCCAAGTTAAAGGCAACTTTTCGACACTGAAAAGGCAGTAGTCCACAAGCTGGATTAACTTCTTCTGTAAAAATTAAATGGGGAGTGTTTTCCGCTACGTCTTCAATATCCATTCCTCCTTCTGTAGAATACATGATCATATTTCTGCCTGAATTTCTGTTCATTAAAACAGACATATAAATCTCACTAGTTTCTGTATCTCCAGGGTAATAAACATCTTCTGCTATGAGTATTTGATTTACTTTTTTCCCTTCAGCTGAAGTTTGGGGAGTCACTAGTTGCATCCCAAGAATATTTTGGGCATGCATTTCGAGCTCATCCAAATTTTTAGCCAACTTTACTCCGCCACCTTTTCCCCGTCCTCCAGCATGGACTTGGGCTTTTACTATGTGCCAGTCTGTTCCGGTTTCCTGAGTGAGTTGTATGGCAATATCAATGGCTTGTTTTGGGCTATTTGCCACATATCCGCGTTGAATACCTACTCCGTAACTACTTAGTATTTCTTTTCCTTGATATTCGTGTAAATTCATTGTTGTTTATTTAGCTATGCAAAAGTAAATTTTTGTGGGGATATTCAAAAAGAAATCAAGTTGAATCGCAGAAACATCTATAATTTTTTAAATAGAATTTTTATTTAATCAATTAAACAGTAAAGCAAAGGATAATAAACCATAACAAGCAATAACTAATTCCTTATCTTTTGTGGAAAAATAATTTTACTTTTACTTAAATTTATATCTAAAAATGTCTGATAAATCTCTCTCGTTACATTATAACAAATATCTAGACTTAGATAAAGTACTAAGTGCCCAAAACCCCCTCAGTGGAAAAGGTTCCGAAGCTGCTCACGATGAAATGCTTTTCATCATTATTCACCAAACCTATGAATTGTGGTTTAAACAGATCATCCATGAGATGGATTCCGTTATGGATTTACTAAATAAAGAAACTGTAAATGAGGAAAAGTTAGGTCTTTTTGTTAGTCGATTAGAACGAATAAATACGATCATTGAGACATTGGTGAAACAAATTGATATTTTAGAAACAATGACCTCATTAGATTTTCTAGAATTTAGAAATCATTTATCTCCGGCGTCTGGGTTCCAATCCCACCAATTCAGAAAACTGGAAGTAATGTTAGGATTAAAAATAAAAAACAGACACCAGTTTGGGGGATGTCCCTATCATAGTCAATTTGATGGAGTAAAAAAAGAAGAAATCTTATCTCTCGAGGAGAATACATCTCTATTTAATCTAGTAGAAAAATGGTTGGAGCGCATTCCATTTTTAAATATCGATGGATTTAATTTTATAAACGAATATGAGGTCGCTGTTAACAAAATGATGGATAATGAGATTTTGAATATTACCACATCAGATTATCTCAATTCAGAAGACAAAATTCTTCGAACTAAAATGATTGATGATAATCGAAAATATTTTGACAAGGTATTTGATGAGAATTCCCACCATGAAGCAATCATAAAAGGAGAGACTTCTCTTTCCTACAAAGCGACAATGTCTGCCCTACTCATAAACTTGTACAGAGATGAGCCTATCCTTCATCTGCCCTATAAGTTTTTAAGGAGTATCGTGGAAATGGATCATCAAATAGCCACATGGAGGTTTAGACATGTGCAAATGGTCGAAAAAATGCTGGGACAAAAAATTGGAACTGGTGGATCCTCAGGCCAAGGCTATTTAAAAGAAACTGTTGACAAACACAAATTATTTACTGACTTGACAAATATTTCTACACTGATGATTTCAAGATCTTATTTACCCAAATTACCCAAAACTATAAAAAAGCAACTCGCATTTAACTTTACCTCAGATGGAACTCAACTTACAAAATAAAAACGCCCTAGTTTCTGGTAGCACTCAAGGCATTGGCAAATCTTGTGCAAAACAACTTGCCATGCAAGGAGCCAATATCACTCTTCTTGCCAGAAATGAGGATAAATTGAAGCGAGTGCTAGCTTCTTTAGACACTCAATTGAGACAAAATCATAGCTACATTTGCGCTGATTTTTCTCACAATGAAATCCTTCAAGAAAAGCTTAAACAGCTTTCAGGTCCGTTTCACATTTTGATAAATAATACAGGGGGACCAGTAGGAGGTCCGATTGCTTCAGCAGAAATAAATGCTTTTGAAAATGCTTTTAAAATGCATCTAATTAACAATCAAATTCTAGTTCAAAAAGTAGTAAATGGGATGAAAGAAGCTGGATTTGGCCGTATTGTAAACATTCTTTCCACCTCTGTAAAAGCTCCAATTCCCGGACTAGGTGTTTCCAATACTATTCGAGCTGCTGTTGCCAATTGGTCAAAAACTTTGTCCTTGGAACTAGGGCAGCACGGAATTACTGTAAATAATGTATTACCGGGATTTACAGATACCCAACGTTTAAAAAGTATTATTTCAAAAAAAGCTAAAAACCTGGGCTTTTCAGAAACTGAAATTGCAAATCAAATGAAAGATTCAGTGCCTGCAAAAAGATTTGGATTAGCACATGAAACAGCTAATGCTGTAGCATTTCTATGCAGTCCTGCGGCTGCTTATATTAATGGTGTCAACCTCCCGGTAGACGGAGGGAGAACAGCTAGTTTATAAATGGAAAAAATTCTTAATTATATCAATGGTGAACTTGTAGAGCCAACAAATAAATCCTATTTCGAAAATTTCGATCCATCAAATGGAACCGCTTATTCTCTGATTCCTGATAGTGAAAAAACGGACATAAATCACGCCGTTGCTGCTGCAAAAGAAGCATTCAAAACTTGGACTAAGACTACCAGAAAAGAACGATCTAACATCCTCATGAAATTAGCCGATTACATTGAAGATTATGCTGAAGAGCTAATTATTGCAGAAAGCAAGGACAATGGAAAACCAGAATCTCTTGCAAGATCTGTTGATATTCCTCGTGCCTCGGAAAATTTTAGATTTTTTGCTACAGCTATTCTTCATGACCACTCTGAAATTCACGACATGGACGGAAAAGCTTTAAACTATACTTTGAGAAAACCCATTGGCGTTGCTGCATGTATTTCTCCATGGAATCTTCCACTTTATTTGCTTACATGGAAAATAGCACCAGCAATAGCATCAGGAAATACCGTAGTAGCTAAACCGTCTGAAATAACTCCAATGACTGCATTTTTACTCAGTAAAATATGCATTGAAGCGGGCCTTCCCAAAGGAGTTTTAAATATTGTTCATGGATATGGATCTAAAATAGGTGATGTGCTTACAGGACACCCAGACACGCCCATTGTTTCATTTACCGGAGGAACAGTTACAGGAAAGCATATTGCTGGAATAGCCGCACCAATGTTTAAAAAATTATCTCTAGAATTAGGAGGAAAAAATCCTACCATTATTTTTGCTGATGCAAATTTCGACAAGACAGTAAAATTCGCTATTAAAGCCTCTTTTTCAAACCAAGGGCAAATCTGTCTCTGTGGGTCGAGAATATTTATTGAACAAACGATTTACAGCCGTTTTAAGAAAGAATTTGTTGAACAAACTTCGGCATTGGTCGTCGGAGACCCAAAAAACAATAAAACAAATCTAGGTGCTATAGTTTCTAAAGGTCATATGGAAAAAATTCTTTCTAAAATTAAGCAAGCAAAAGAGTTAGGGGGAAGAGTATTGACTGGAGGAGAAAGACAAATTATTCCTGGTAATTTAGAAAATGGTTATTATATAAAACCTACTGTTATTGAGGGATTGTCAGCAAATTGCTCAATTAACCAAGAGGAAATTTTCGGTCCAGTTGTGAGTTTGATTCCATTTCAAAACGAAGAAGAGGTGGTTAAATTAGCCAACTCGACCAAATATGGACTTGCTGCCAGTATCTTTACTGAAAATATTTCAAGAGGCCACCGAATTGCCGCTGAAATTGATTCTGGTTTAATCTGGATAAATACTTGGCTACTTAGAGATTTACGAATTCCTTTTGGAGGAATGAAACAATCAGGAATTGGAAGAGAGGGAGGATTTAAGTCATTGCAATTCTTTACAGAACCAAAAAATGTCTGTTTAAAAATATAAAACTATGGAAAAAATTAAATTCAACAGCAAAAGAGCTCCCCAAGCAGTAGGTCTATATCCTCATGCAAGAAAAGTGGGGCAATTACTTTTTCTCTCTGGTGTTGGCCCTAGAGTCCCTAACTCATCTGTCATTCCTGGAGTCACTCTAAACGACAAAGGTGAAATAGAAAATTATGATATTGAAAAGCAATGCCATTCGGTTTTCACAAACATAAAATATATTTTAGAAGACTCTGGGACTAATTGGGATAATATTATTGATGTTACAGTATTTTTAACTAATATTAAGGACGACTTTAAAATATACAATAAAATTTATGCCGAATATTTTAAAGACAACCAGCCGTGTCGAACAACAG
>MDTC01020413.1_pt1 | contig 15146 bp, 16 predicted proteins | sample 811181 | NCBI WGS metagenome assembly MDTC01 (sample SAMN05326644, study PRJNA326480) | marine metagenome | isolation source: seawater | place: Pacific Ocean: North | collected 2011 | reverse complement strand
GTGTTCTGCGCCAAGGGCAATAAGTGACTCTGCGTCTATCCCTTCACCTATTTGTGCCTGTAGTTCCCCGCTGTCTGCTACCTGATCCATAAACTGCTCTAGATTCTCTTTGCTCATGATGTATCTCCTTGTTCGTTTTCAATTTCGTATTGGTTTACCGGATCGTGGGCCGAAGCCTTTCTTTTCCTTCAATCCAGTTGCCACGCTCTCAAATTCAGCATCTAAATTGTCACCGATGCTTGTTAGAGATGAAATATGGTCAATATTTGCTTCTGCACTTAATAGACCATTTTCAATTTGAGTCGCGCCACCTGCAACGCTATCCAATTCCTCATCGGAAAGTTCGTCTGTCTTTGCAGATTTCTTTAGCTTCTTCCGGCTCATGATGTGTCTCCTTCACCAATGACTCTCCAATACCTTTAAGATCACTGATAATCGGATTTCCATGATTACCTGTGGACCTTAAGCGATGGCGAGTGAAATTTCGCCAACAACATTCTATTTTCACTATTGCTGTTCGTAAAATAGTAAGAAATCCCTTCATGCTCCGCTAAATGGTCAACAAAATTAAGATCAGATTCCTTATATTGCACAAGATAGTTTTTATCTGTCCCCCCCGCCACCTCATCCAACTCGCCATCACTTAACCTTACGCCTTCTTGTAAATCCTCGACTGTAAACTCACAACCATTCTCAGCACCCAGTGCAATCAGTGAGTCGACATCTATCTCATCACCGATCCGTGTTTGGAGTTCTTCACTGCCTGTGACTTTCTGAATGAACTGCTCTAGGGCTTGTTGGCTCATGGTTGTATCTCCTTCGGCAATGACTCTCCAATACTACGCGTGTGTCTGAATGGTTGCCATAAAGTTCTTGTTTCAAGTCAATTCTGGCTGAATATTGCAGCGTAGATGCGGCCTAACGGGTTTTGAGTGTGACCCCCGTCACAGTGGAAAGGTGTTACCAGTAATGGAGAAGGATGTGAGCGTGGGGGAGAGACGTAGACCTATGGGCCTGACTCGGTGATGATATCTTTGATACCACACCTGTAGAATCCCTACTCGGCAGTGACGTACGTTCCAACGTATCGAGGATACTCGGGTCAGGTCTGGGTCAGAGACCTGCTTTTGTGGAAGAGACGACCATAGCTTGAGGGCTCACCTTCAGGTAGACCGATGGCACCAGACTGAGGGCACCGCTCTCGCCATCCTTCACGAAGAGCCCTCCTGGCTGCTGGCTACTGAAGTTGATGCTCACCGGCACGCCTGTCTCGCTCCAGAGTAAATAGACAGGATTTTTCTCATCTATCTCACCGATGGTCATACTGCTCTGGCCGGTAAGTCGATTTAGTTCGCCGCGAGTGATTTCACGCCGCACGAAGTGAAACGCTCTCACACCTTTTTCCTTCCAGGTGTCAAGCTCCTCGACCAACTCGCAGTCCTTGAGCCCGAGGACCACCCCTTCGAGGCTGTAGGGGTAAGGCTGCGGGGTCCCGGGCGGATTCAATATGCTATCCAGATGAGTCTCCCAATCGAAGTCGAAGGCCGATTCCCCAGGGTACTCGGCTTCCCAGGCCTCAAAGGCCGCCGCGACCTCGCTGTCGGTGGCGAACTGAGCAACAGGGGTTCCGTCCGGAGTGGTCGACCGCGTAAAGGAAGCGAAAAATCTGAGAAGCTCGGTCATTTCCTCATGGTATTTTGCGTTCTGGCCGGGGTGGGTCATGATCCCGAAGCTCCAAATCTGGGGGCTGTCTCCCAGGCGTTGATGCTCGCGCCACTCGGCGAGGAGAGCCAGGAAGTGACGCTTGAGCTGGGGAACGGTGGTGTAGATCGAGTGTAGGCCGGAGGTCTCCCCTTTGCCGACCTGGCCTATAGACGACACACCAATCCGTGGGCCATTGGTGTCTTCCTGTAGGTAGGTGTCAGCCTTTCGCCGGAAGGGGGTCCAAGGCTTCATGTTCCATTCAGTATAAGAGAAGACCTCGCCGACAGGCTCAATCGTGGTGTTGTATTCGAGATGGAATTTGTCGTTCTTGTCTGTCTCTCCTGTCGCGGGGTCGACCCGCGTAGGCGGATGCTCGTTACCGAGGGCTTCTTTAATCGCGTCTAAGTGATCCTTCCAGGTCTTCCCGACGAACCCCCAAGAGGCTTGCCAACTCGCATACTCGTCCCAGTAGTTGTTGATGCCGGTGAACGTATAACGATGAAAGTGGGCCCCCATGCTGTGACCGCGCTGCTCGAGTTTGCGCAGGTGCCTCGCGTCACCATTGATGGTCGCATCGAGGGCGTATTCGCCGTTGAGTTGGTAGCTCATTCTGGCGCCGACTCTTTCAGTCTCCTTGGCAAGCCACATGGTTTCTGCGTGGTGCTCGTCGTAGCTCGTTTTCTTAAGCCTAGCCAGCGTTTCAGGCGAATGCCGGGCCTCCTCGGGGATACCGTAGTTATGCCCGTGGGCGTTGATCGTGATGTAAATCGGGGGATAAGGCGTATCGGCAAGAGGCGTCGTTCCTGGAGCGACCAGGACGAGAAAGACCGTCAGGGCAGTTAAGAGGCCAAGTGGGAATATGACGCAAAGACGTTTCATACCACCTATCCTACGGCACCTTACTTCTTATTACAGGCACATCCCGGAGGCTTACTGCAGTTATAGGTCTTTTTGATACAGGAGTTGCCACAAGCCTTTCCTTTCTTGCATATCTTGCAACAGGCTTTTGGTTGTTTTCCGCCTAAACGCTTGCCTTTTCTCCAATCCCATGGCTTAACGAACTCTCCGGCCCAGACACCTTTCTTAGCTTGTCTGGCCTTCTGTTCATTAGGAACATACTGGGTTGAATACTTCCGATAGGCCAATGCCATGCCGGCATCGACCATTGCACCATTGAGGTCTACGCTATTTGCAGAACAAACTGCGATGAGTCTTCTATATTTATCAGTGATATCGCCTTTACAGGTAACGGACTGGCCTTTGATGAGCTTACGTAATGTTTGAGTTGCAACCTGACCACATCGCCACTTCTGGCCATTTCTTTCACACTTTTGCTTCGCCTCTGGTGCATCTATGCCATCGAGCCGAATCTTCGTACCACTGATCTTGATGGCGTCACCATCGGTGACATAGGCTTTACCGATGATGTCGGCGAGTGCGTAACTTGTAAGCAGAAACAGACAGAGGAATGTGTAGAGGTGTTTCATGTCCAAATGGTGCAGTTTGCAATAGGCGTATGCCCCTGTTCTATAGAAAGTTTTGGGGACATCTTTTTTCTTAAGTCTATTCTTCGCCCACCAAATGTGATTCTTTCCCTCCGCTGTGTGGAAGCAACCTCACCAATGGCGGGCGGTGGGTGGTTACAACAGCATAGTAAATTGAAACTGGCAGCTCTGGGCCTTGCCCTTCTCTCATCTTCTGCATCATCAATGATCTGACCGATCACTACACACGTATTTGGCAGCGCCGGCCTCAATCACAGCGTATTTCCATAATAAGTGTTGGGAGATTCAGAAAACTTGACCGGGTTACACGAACTCGTGTTGGCAACTAATTACTCTACTCACAAAGAAACAACCAAGTGTGACCACTCACCAACATCGCGCGGCAAACCTTGACCTGGCTCAGGGACCTGTCGGTCGATTCTGATGTATCGTGATAGTGAATTGGTAAGGGATCACATTGCAGAAAGAACGATTGGGGCCTGATTGGAGAGCAGGAAAGACAGCATGGCAATAGCGGTTGGTGACTTAGAAAATGCAGTTGTCTTGCAGACAGGATTTAGACTCTTCTTTCTCGGTGCAGCCTGGTTTGCCTTAGCTTTTATGGCGGTTTGGGGCAGTACTTACTTTTTTCATCTGGATCTAGGATTTGGAGCGCTAACACCCTCCCAGTGGCACGCCCATGAACTGATTTATGGGTATGCCGGCGCAGTCATTGCTGGATTTTTGTTAACAGCTGTGGCGAGTTGGACCAATCAAAACACCTTGACGGGTGTGCCGCTGCTCGGCCTCTTTCTGGTATGGACATTGGCCCGCTTTGGCTGGTTGTGGGGTGGCCGGTTAGCCGATCTGGCTGGCTTGTTCGACCTGCTGTTCTGGGTTGGACTGTCTTTTGCCATTGGCCGGCCCATTGTAGCGGCCAAGCAATGGCGGCAACTGGCGGTATTGGCCACGCTGGCGTTATTGACTGTCGGGCAGGGGAGTTTTTATGTCGCCGCCCTCGGCTGGTCAGAACAATCAGCCAACCTGGCGATCTACCTTGGGTTGTTTGGTATCGTTGGCTTGGTTCTTATGATGCTGCAGCGGGTGTTTCCGGTATTTGCCCAGGCCGCCTTGGGAACAGCTTCCCCTCCACCCTGTCCCCCTTGGATCGATCGGATAGGTATGGTGGTTTTTCTGCTGTTCCTGGTTTTGTTTATGCTCGATATAGAGTGGGTTTATGTGTCCATAGCTGCGGCAGTCATGTCCTCAGTGTTAACAGCCCGGCTTTGGGTGTGGCACGTGCCCGCTTTCTGGTCCATGCCGTTGCTCTGGGCTCTGTATGTCAGCTTGGCTTTTATCACCCTCGGTTTTGCCCTATTTGCATCAGTCTACCTGTGGCCTCAACTCTACTACTTGGCTGTACATGCAATGGCATTTGGTGGGTTAGGCCTGGTGACTTTCGCCATGATGGCCCGGGTCTCTCTCGGACATACGGGTCGTAATGTGCGCGCCTCACGACCTCTACTCGGAGTAGCCCTTGGCTGCATGGTGGCCGGTGTGTTAGTGCGCGTTTTGTTACCCTTGGCCTGGCCTGAGCACATACATTTTGGGCTCGCATCAAGCCTATTGCTGTGGAGTGCAGCTTTTGTTCTGTTTTTGTGGATTTACACACCTATATTGAGCCGGCCACGTTGCGACGGTCTACCGGGCTAGCGACGCAATAGCGCATAGTTGACCCTTCTCGTCTTAGTGCGCAACTTAACAGGGGCGAAGCGTTACCTTCACACGGCAAAGGTTGTAGATTCAAATCTTACCCTGTCCACGACCTAATCAATCACTCAATTACTCAGATAACGATCTTATTCATCAAGCCTTTTACTTTGTATTCCATAAGGACATCTTGGGCCCTTTATCGCGCCTGCAGGTGGTCCGTGAATGAGATTGTCACTGCTAGTAGCTGGAGAACACGCGGGTTTCCTGTTTCGCATTAAATTGCAAAACATCGTAGCCTTTGGGTTCGATACTCAACATACCAGGGGACATTTGCGGCATACCCGGCGCAGCGAGCCCCATCAATTTGGGGCGCTCAATCAACAGTCGGCGAATATCTGATGCGGGGACATGACCCTCGATGATATAACCACCCACCTTAGCTGTATGGCAAGAATATAGTGCCGAGTGTGTAATTCCCAGCTTCTGCTTTATCAAAACAACATCTTCAACATCATGAGCTATTACTTCAAATCCGTTGTCCTGTAGATAATCGACCCACCCCTGGCAACAACCGCAACTCGCCGATTTCCATACAGAAACAGTGGGCTCGACCGAAAACGCCGGGTTCATTACAAACGCAAAACCCATTATCAGAACGATTGAATAAAACCTCATTTGTACCTTCACTATTTTGTTTGGCAACTAAATTCGACCAGAATCAAAAGTCAGCTATTACGCACGGGTAACGGGCAGGCATAACAAATTGGACCTAGTGTATCAGGCAGCTGATGCCGTAATTTTTCGATAATCACGATCTTAAATGAAATAATTCATTCCACCTGCCCTACTCCTCCACTTCTTGTAGATTAATAGACCATGTGATCGGCAAAAGAAAGGTACTTTCAGGCGATTCTAGAACGGGCCCATTTGCGACCTATTGCCCCAACATCAGGTTTCAATATGCCTCTCCCAAAACGAGCCATCAATAGAACGCAATAAATAGAGGCTTTCCCAACACCTTCAGGCAAAGGGTTTCAAAGGCGAAAATACAATTATTAATGACTTTTCTGACCGTCCTCGCGCAATCTTTTCAGGCCATCAGGGCTTTGGGAACATCACGAGAGAAGTTAGAATCAATTGAGAATTGTCAAGATGGTGTCAACGGGTTATGACTGATCACGAGCATTACATGCGCATCGCGCTGGAGGAGGCCGAGCGAGGGGCGGCCGAGGGAAATGCCGCCGTCGGCTCAATCCTGGTCGAAGCGGATACCGTGGTAGCACGTGGTCGCAACCTTGTGACTTCCACATCCGATCCGACCGCTCATGCGGAAACAGTGGCACTGCGCAATGCCGGAGTGCAGCTCGGTCATATCGATTTCTCAAAACTGACCCTCTATACGACCTTTGAACCGTGCCCCATGTGTTGCGGGGCCATTTTGGCAAGCGGAGCGCACACACTGGTCATGGGCGCGCGCCATGATCTTGCCCAAAGTCGCTGGGGCGCATACAGCGTAGAAAAGTTACTCGAGCTGACCGACCGTACCACCCAGCTAACTTTAGTCACCGGCGTCTTAGTCCAGGCGTGTAGAGATGTCAGAGATCTTGAAACCACATGATCCTCAATTGAAACCCCCAAATAAAAACTATCGACAGCACACGCCTTCACCGAGAACCTTCTTCCAATCAAACATAGAACGGATAACACTGACTGGAGAGCAATGCTGAAATAATGCCCCTGGGCTATAATGATTACGTTGTTGCTCGAAAATATACAACTTTGTATCTTGATTTTTCCTTACTACAACTTACTGATTACTGAGGGCCAAAAATGATACTTAAAGTTCTGTTCATGGTCCAAGGATCACTTCTGATTATCTTGGGTGTGTTGGGAATATTGGCGGGGGATAGTGCTCTTTCTGGCTGGGGACTGGAGGTAACTCCCGACCTTCTCATGCTCAATCGCGGACTTTCCATAAGTACACTCACAATGGGTGTGATCGTAGTTCGGATCCCCGCTTGGGTTGGCAATAATCTTAAAGAACCTGCCTTAATTGGGGGCGCGATCAACACCGCTTGGGTCATTAACGTCGCTTACGATATCAGCACGGGTGCAATTGGTGGCCCAGGTGCCACGGTCAATATCGTTTTGACAATCATTTTCGCTATTCTCTTCTTTGTAATGGGCGCCAGACATCGGAATACCTAGGGCCACTCGGAACAACGCCCTACTCTACTTTTACAATCTGATCACGCCTGACCTGCTTCATTTCATATTCGAAAGGGAACCCCGCTTAGGCGGGTTTTCTTTTCCACTTTTGCAACTTGGTGGGAAGATTGGACTAAAGCTACAGCCCAAAGTTGAGCCTATCGGAGAGATCTGATTCGAATTGCAAACTGACAAAAAGTCCCAACGAGTGAGGCCTTTCATTACAGCTTATTCGCACTGAACTTTCTTCAGAAGATAGCCCGTGCAAGGTTGTGTCGCACCCAATCGCCGCTTGAAGTCACTGTTGCCAGTATTGCTTGAACTTCCGGGTCGGCAACAAGCGCATCATTGGCTTTGCCATAACCTTCTGCATTATCAAACATCGCGACAAAAGACATACTTCCCACATCAGCACCTTGTAAATTCATCAGGTGACACTCGTTAGCACCATACTTTTTCCAAAATTCGGCCATTTTCTTGCTGTTCTCTATTACCTCTGCATGCTTGCCCGGAGCGGGCCTAAACGTCCAGTTGGAAACATACATGTTCAGTACTCCTCTGATCTGTTTGGCGAGTCCTAAACATAACGTGCAAGGCCACACATCGCCACCATTTTGGCAAGCACGCCGATCGAGCTTCTTAATCGGAATACAATTAGCTCCGTTTCACCGGCCATATTCCTGGTAATAGTGACAACCGGGACCGCAATTCTATTGATTGGTATTGAATCGCCCAAGTCTGGAGATTACTGAATTTGGCCCCCTGAACCACGTTTGTATTTTCCGATCGCGGGAATGTCACACACTTGCTCCCATTCCAGTTACAGAGAAACCACACTGTTTGCTATTACCACCTCTTTTTCCAAGCCCGAGGCACTATTTAGCCTTCCGTAGATGTGATGCAGCGCACATTGGCAGGGCAATACCAGTGATTGGTGCAAAGGCGACCCTTTAACTTACCGGAAGTTTAGGTGTAGGATAAGAGGTATGAAATGCATCCCTTACATCTGCTTTGCAGTTCTCCTGTTGACAGTGTCTCCGGCAAACTGGGCTGCTGAAACAGGCTGGTGTGCGACACGAAACTCTGTGAGTGAAAGTGCCAGTTACCTATGCAAGTATATGGGTGGGAAGTTTTTCACCTCCCAAGATCAGGCAAAAGCAGAACACAAGCGTCTAAATTCAGCTTCGGATCAGCCCGTTAAGGGTATCTCTTTAACCATCCACTCAAACGTTGACGACAACAATGTCTACGTAGACGGTGTCTATAGAGGCTCGACTCGCCTGGTTCTGGAGCTGTCTAAAGGCAGGCACGCCATCAGCATCCGAAAAAGTGGTTATGAATCATTCGACAAAATCATCGACCTGACTGATACCTTAACAATCAAAGGGAATTTGGAGAAGATCGTGGGTCAGTCGGCTCCGAAGGAGACGACTAAAACAACGACAGCGGACCTGGACCTTGCTTTCTGGCAGTCGATTAAAGACAGCTATAACCCTGAGATGTACGAAGAGTATCTACGGCAGTTCCCCTCCGGTACATATGCCGGCCTTGCCAGGATAACGATCAAACAACTCAGGAAAGAATCGGAAAAAGCTGAGGAACCACTGGTCCCTGATCTTAATTACGGCAATTACTATGCTCTGGTGATCGGTATTAACCGCTACGAGCACTTGAAGAAACTCTCAACTGCTGTCAACGATGCTAAATCGGTCGCCTCTCTGCTTCGGTCGGAGTATGGGTTTAAGGTGGACTTACTGACAGATGCAACACGGAATGCGATTGTGAGCGCTATATCCCGACTTCGCAAAACCGTCTCACCGGGGGATAACCTGCTGATCTATTACGCAGGGCATGGCTGGCTAGATAAAGAAATGGATGAGGGCTTCTGGCTGCCGATAGATGCCAATGAAGATGATCAGGTGAATTGGATCGCAAACGATACTATTACTCGATCTGTTCGGGCAATCAAAGCCAAACATGTGATGGTGGTCGCTGATTCTTGTTTCTCCGGGAGCCTGACGCGGGGAGTAGAGCCAAAGGTGAGAAAACCGGACTACATTCACCAGATCGTGAAGAAAAAAGCCCGCATGGTGCTGACTTCAGGTGGATTAGAGCCCGTCACTGATACCGGTGGCGGTAACCATTCTGTCTTTGCCAAATCTTTTATTCAAATCCTTAATCAGAACCCTGGCGTGCTTGATGGGCATCAGTTTTACTTTACGCTCAGAAAACAGGTGATGCTGAGTGCTGATCAGTCTCCAGAATATGGGGAGATGCGTAAAACAGGTCATGCTGGAGGCGATTTCCTTTTCGTGAGGCAGTGAGAGAGAGAAACTACAAAGACCCTTCCTCAAATGCCTGATACAGTGTAAAAACCATATCCAACAATCAAGGCGGCGTAAAAGCCGTATCGAAGCAGTAGAAAGATGTTCTCGTGGTCTTTCCTCAACAGAAGAGGCAGGATGAAGACCAAGAAACAGATAAAAAATATAGTCACCGGGGTAGATGTTTCCATTGTCCCTCCTTAAGCAGCTATAAAAGGCCAGCCGGCAGGTCACATTCGGCAGATAATAAGACCATAACATACAGAGACTAATTTACACACAGGAGACACCAAAAAATCAGATGGTTACCTCCCGCGTGTCAATTCAATCGAGAACCTTTCTTAATATCAATATGTTATTGCTCGATCGCAAGATTTTACTTTGATAGAAATTCCCCCAACTCTCGTCTGCTTCACGACAGCCCTGTCAGTTCAGGAAATGGCACACGAGGTGCGTATTGGGGTGCCTCACTGGCTATCTAATTTATTAGTTTAGGGAAAAATAATTGTGACGCCTTATGAGTTATAGCCTTTATTATGCAGACCGCAGTGCTGCAATGGGTGCCCGTGTGATCCTGGAAGAGCTCGGCACACCTTATGATCTGATCTGGACCGATATTCTGCCAGGTTCGACCCGCGAGCCTGAGCTTCTGTCGCTCAACCCCAACGGCTGGATCCCGGTACTGGTCTGGCAAGAGAGTGCGATCTACGAGTGCGGCGCCATTACGGTATTCTTATGTGATCGTCATTCTGAAGCGGGACTCGCCCCGGCACCTGGTGATCCTGAACGCGGGCTTTACCTGCAGTGGTTGTTCTTTTTCTCCAGTTCGCTGCAAAACGCATACCAGATGACTTACCACACGGAGCGATTCTGTTCCTCAAAAGAAGACCAGACGAGCGTCAAGCGCCGCTCAAACAGCCGCCTCCGTGAGCTCTGGCAGGTGGTGGACGATGCGATCGGTGAAAGTGACTGGCTGCTGGGCAAGCGCTTCAGTGCAGCAGACATTTACCTCTTCATGCTGACCACTTGGCTGAATGAGTCTCTGGAGCACCCGTCGTTGGAATCCTTTCCCAATGTGGAAAGGGTCGCGGCAGAGGTCATGAACCGCCCATCTGTCGCTCGCATTTACGCGTCTTATATCTCCGACCGTCTGGCCGGCAAGTCAGGCGACCCTCGCCCTGGTCCGTAAAGGCCAGTACAGGCGCTCGGCGCATTAGTCAGATACTCAAATCGAGCAGGTTGTAGTCCCGAACCGCACGCCTGGTCTCATCGTTCCAGTGGATTTTTTCTTCCGATTCAGCCAGCGGCCGGTAAACATAGGGCACCTCGTTCGGAAAGCGCTGGCGCCGGGCGTCTATGCCATAACCGATCATCTTTGACCGCTCGCGGATACGTTTATCATCATACATCGCCCGCACATTGTGCAATCCACCGCCCTGCACCCCCAGCACAGAGGTACGGCGGTGAAAACCAAGCGTAATGGAGACGCGCCAGTCCGGACTGGTATTGGCGAATGAGCCATGTACCATCTGACGGTTATGGATCACCACATCGCCGGCACCGCAGATGTATGGGACGGCATTGGCCAGGCGCTCTGATCCATTCGCCTCGAGGAGGCTAACCAGATCACATTTGCCCAGCCGATGCGAACCCGGTACCACCCACACGGCATTGGCTGCCGTGCAGCCGTAAAGCAGAACCTGAAAAGTAAAACCATGTATCGCATGATCCCATTCTGGGTGGTCCCAGTGGATCACACCGTCCTGATGCCACGCCACAGATGCCCCAAGTCCTGGTTTTTTTATAAACATCGCTTCGTTGAACGGCACGAAATTCGCACCGTTCAAGGAAGCAGCAGCAGCAAGCAACTGCGGGTGCCCATACAATCTGAGGCATGCATCCGAGAACTGCAGCACGCCCAGGATGAGATATACAACTTCTGTTGGCGCACTCTCGGCAGGCATCGGCTCGAACATCTTTACAGGATGTCTGCCAGCGGCCAGATTCGTCCCGCCAAAAGGGTCGCCCAAGGGTTTGGACCAAAACAGGTTCGGGCCCTCGCACTCGGTGCCCAGCGCAGGTCGACCGTTATTATCAACCAGTGAACCCTTGCGCACGGGGAGACTGTCGAGAATGCCCTTGAGATCTTGCTCGATGTCCGCGAGCTCTTCCGGTCCAATCACACCTTCGAGCACGTAAAAACCGTACTCCGACCACGCCTCAACGATCTCCGGGTGCAGTTCACCACTCTTCGTGAAACGCAGCGGGCCACGATTGGGCAACTCCAGCGCCCGTTTCTCACCGTCACGGTAATAGGTCTGCATGTCCGCTTCATGCAGACCGTAGTCAGGACAACTGCCCACCTGGGAAACTTTCACAGGAATCTCGGAGTGGCAAGAACAGACCAAGAATAAAGGCTCAACTCCAACTACGCAATGGTATTAGCGATCAACGGCAAGCCCGGGTTCCGATGACAGGATGTCTCGAGCACATCTTACCAATGGCGTAGACTCAAGCCTCTGAACAAAGGTAAGGAATTGCCTTTTCGCCATGCCTGACGGGTTGTTTCCGGTTCTGCTCGCACTGAGTGCTGCGATATTGTTCGCTTTTGGAAACCAGTGTTCGCGGATTGCCATGCGCTACACTGATCCTCAGACCGCTACTCTGTTCCAGATCGGCGTGAGCACAACGCTTTACTGGCTGGCTTCGCCGTTCTATCTCGAGGCCAGCTACTGGTCCTCTCCGGTCCTCCCACTGCTGGCCGCGATTGGATTGTTCCGCCCTCTACTTTCGGCCAATCTCGGCATGGCGGGCACGCGTATTCTCGGACCGACTATCTCGAGCACTCTGGCATCCACGGCTCCACTGTTCGGCGTCGCGCTGGGCGTACTGATGCTGGCCGAGACGCTATCCTGGGAGGTCGCTGCCGGCACCGGCGGGATCGTGTCGGCGGTCGTGATCCTTTCCTGGCGTCGCGGATCAGCGCGCTCGTGGCCACTCATCGCCCTGTTGTTACCGGTTTGTGCCGCGTTATTGCGAAGTCTCGCCCATGCTTTCGCCAAAATAGGGCTCGAGACTCTGCCGAGTCCGTTCTTTGTCGCACTTGTCGCTTACAGCGTCTCCTTTCCATTTGCGTTGGCTAATGACGTCAGAGTACGTCGCGGAGGGCGCACTGCCATTCCCGTTGCCGGGCTCAAGTGGTTGCTTGCAACCGGCCTTATTTACGCCGTTTCGGTGTTGATCATGAACACCGCTCTGATGTCCGGTCGACTGATCGTCGTCAGCCCGATCGTCGCCTGCTCTCCGTTGTTCACCCTGTTGCTCGGACGATTTGTATTTCGTGAACAAGCCCTGACCCGCCGAGTTGCGTTCGCTGTGCTGCTGGTCGTACCCAGTGTGGCGTTGATCGGCCTGCGGGCCTAACTATGGGATCAGGGATATCGTTAGCGCGCACCCTTGTTAGCACTGACAGATCCCCGTTCAAAACGCGAGGCACACACAGTATGAATCCCCAACTCGCGTGCAACCAATCGTGAACCGATCACAGAACGGTATACAATGACTGTCCTACTAGCAGTCAGTGCACAGGGGAAAGAATCATGGAAGGGAGACTGACCGGCAAGGCGGCAATCGTCACAGGCGGCGGCTCAGGGTTCGGTGAGGCGATCGCCGAGCGATTCATCGCCGAAGGGGCCCAAGTACTCATCGCGGACATCAATCAAACCACTGGCTCACAGGTGGCCCGGCGACTCGGTGACAGCGCTTTCTTTTTGCCCACCGATGTCGCCAACAGCATCGCCGTAGCTGCTGCTGTTCGCGAAGCACAGCAACAATTTGGCCGCCTCGACATTGTTGTCAACAATGCGGGGGTGGCTTCACCAATGACCCCGATTGGCGACATGGATGAAGAGCTGTTCGACCGGTTATTCAATGTGAACGTCAAAAGTGTGTACCTGTTCTGCCATCATGCGGTCGACGCCATGCGAGAGGCCGGCGGCGGCAGCATCATCAACACCGCGTCTACCTCGGCTCTTAAACCAAGGCCCTTTAATGCCGGGTACGCGGCCAGTAAAGCAGCCGTCATTGCGCTTACAAAGGCGCTTGCTGTGGAACTTGCCAAAGACCGGATCCGGGTGAATGCGCTGACGCCGGTGGCATCGGATACTCCCCTGTTCAGGGATTTTCTCGGTGACGAGGCCGAGGCTATGAAAGCCAAAATTGAGTCCGCTATTCCAGCCGGCAGACTGTGCCTGCCCAGTGACATGGCAACGTGTGCGACCTTTCTGGCATCCGGCGAGGCACACTTTCTGACCGGGATCAGCCTGCCTGTCGATGGAGGGTGGACGGCCAGCTAGACACGTCCTGGTCGAGCGAAAAGTTTCAGTTACCGGCCGGGCGAGATGCCAGACGGGATCTAGCTGACAGGTTCCAGAAACCCCATGATCTCGCGGGCCTCGCGTACGATCGGACCCGACAACCGTACCGCCCGTGCGGAACCGTCGGCCAATATCCGGTCGATCTCATCCGGTTCCTCCGTCAAACGTTTCATCTCGCTCCCGATCGGGCCGAGTTTGTCGACCGAAAGATCGGCAAGCGCTGTCTTGAAAGCACTGAACCCTTGCCCGGAGAACTGATTGAGTACCTGGCCAACTTCCATATCATTCAATGACGCGTAGATCGACACCAGGTTGAGCGCCTCCGGGCGGGAATCCAGCTCATCCACATTCTCAGGAAGTGGTTCAGGGTCAGTGCGGGCTTTGCGAATCTTCTGTGCAATGGTGTCAGCTTCGTCGGTCATGTTGATGCGTGAGAAATCGGATTCTTCGGACTTGCTCATTTTCTTGGTGCCGTCTCGCAGGCTCATCACGCGGGTCGCGCTGCCAAAAATCTGCGGCTCGGGTAGTGGAAAGAACTCGACGCCATACGCCGCATTGAAGGACTGGGCTATATCGCGGGTCAGCTCCAGGTGCTGTTTTTGGTCTTCTCCAACCGGAACGTGGGTCGCTTTGTAGGCCAGAATATCTGCGGCCATCAGTACGGGGTACGCATATAGGCCAACAGTCGCCTGCTCCCTGTTCTTGCCCGCTTTTTCCTTGAACTGGGTCATCCGATTGAGCCACCCCAGCCGGGCGACGCAGTTGAACAGCCAGGCCAGCTCAGAATGCTCGGGCACGGTAGACTGGTTGAAGATGATCGAGCGTGCAGGGTCAATTCCGGATGCGATCAGCCCTGCCGTAACTTCCCGTGTCGCCCGCGCCAGTTCTCCAGGATCGTACGGCGCCGTGACCGCATGCAGATCGACCACGCAGTAGATGGCCTCAAACTCATCCTGCAATCTGGCCCAATTTCGGATCGCGCCAAGATAGTTGCCCAAATGCAGGCTGCCTGTGGGCTGAACACCAGAAAATATCCTATTTTTCGCCATGATCATGGAATCCCAATGAGGTAATGTAGTCGCCTCCAGCAGCCCACATAAAAGTGATCTGGTACCACTAACCGATCACATTAATGAATTAATCACCCGAAGCCGGAGATGCGGATTATAGATCTTAAGACTAACGCCTACCGGCGGCATTCAAAGCTTAGCCACTTCACGGGGCGGCATCACGCTGGAAACGGGGCTCTTGAACCAAGGATGCAGCATGTTGTTCCTGCCATCGGCCGGGATCCGGAACGGGCTCGGCAATATTATGATCGATAGTTTGCTCTCGTG
>MDTC01234213.1_pt1 | contig 15147 bp, 16 predicted proteins | sample 811181 | NCBI WGS metagenome assembly MDTC01 (sample SAMN05326644, study PRJNA326480) | marine metagenome | isolation source: seawater | place: Pacific Ocean: North | collected 2011 | reverse complement strand
TTCATTTGTATTAATGGTTTTTTTATAACATTATTAGTATTGAATTGACGAATTTATAATAGTATAAAACCGTTCTTTTAATAAATAAACAATTAATAATTGCATAATGAATTTTTACGAACATACTTTAATAGCCAAACAGGATCTATCAACTCCTGAATTGAACAATATAGAGAAAAAGTACAAAGATATTATCGATAAAACGGACGGGAAAATTATAAAAATTGAAAAATGGGGTCTGCTTAGTTTTGCAAAAAAAATTAAATCTTATAATAAAGGTTTTTATATTCATTATAAATTTGAAGCTGAAAGTAAAACTTTAGAAGAAATAAAAAAGAACAGTATTATTGATAATTCTCTCCTTAGGCACTTAACGGTAAGATATAAAAAATTAGATACTGAAACAGAGTATTTTAGAGAAAACAATGAAAAGAAAAAATAATAAATTAAACAAAAGACCGCAAAATCCCTTGAACAAACTTAGTTTGTTTCAAAAATCTGACTCAAGATTCTCAAAGAAATGTCCTCTTTCAGGAAAAGAAGCTCCAGTTATAGATTATAAAAATATAAAACTTTTAAAGAGGTATGTGTCTGACACTGATAAGATTATGCCCTCAAGAATCACATCCGTATCACAAAACAAGCAAAGAAAACTCACAAGTGAGATTAAAAAAGCTAAAATTTTAGGGTTAATTTAGTTGTGCAAATAATACTTTTAGAAAATATTATGAAACTTGGAAAAATTGGTGATCAGGTTGAGGTTAAAAATGGTTTTGCAAGAAATTATTTATTAAGAGAGGGAAAGGCTTTAAGAGCAAGTAAAGAAAATATTGATTTCGTAAGCAAGAAAAAAGTTGAGTTAAATAAAAAAAATGAAGAAGCAAAAAATAAATTTAAAGAAACAGCTACAAAAATTTTAAATAAAACTTTAAAATTTAATAAAGAATCAAAAGAAAATGGAGAACTTTATGGCTCGATAAAGCCTAAAGAAGTTTCTGTTGCATTTAAAACAATGCTTGGTATTGAAATTAATCCTTCTCAAATTGACCTAAGACAAGAAATAACACAAATTGGTAAATACAAAATCAATATAAATCTTCATGCTGAAGTCACGGCAAGTGTTAACTTGGTTGTTGATAAAATAGACTCAATTTAAGTTTTACTTTTTCCACAGGTAGAAAAAAAGGTGCGTAACTTTTAAGTTTCTATTAGTAGCTGTTCTATTATTATTAAGCGTATGGAAAAAGCAAAGTTAAGCCTTACTTCTTCAGGGGAGAATAAATTACCCTCAAATATAGAAGCCGAACAATCTCTTATTGGTTCTATTTTAGTGAATAATGATATTATTGATGAAATATCAAATATTGTGAATGCAAGTAAATTTTTCGACCCAATCCATAGAAAGATTTATGAAGTTATAGAGAACTTGAATAATAAAGGGATGATAGCAAATCCCATTACTTTAAAAAATTACTTTGAAAATGACTCTGGTTTAATAGAAGTTGGCGGAGTTGATTATTTGGTAAAGCTAACAAGATTTTCTTCTTCTATCAAACAGGCAATTGATTATGCAAAAATTATTCATGAAATGTATGTCAAAAGAGAATTAATTTTTATTTCTGATGGAATTGAAGATCAAGCAAAAGATGATCAAACAGAAAAAACAGGTGAAAATATTATTGAGGATGCAGAAAAATCATTATTTGATTTAGCTGAAAGAGGAAACTTTTCACAAACTTTTATGAAATTTAATCAAGCAGTTGATCAAACTATTGAGATGGCTACTTTGGCCATGAAAAGTGATCACGGTATAATTGGTGTACCAACCGGTTTAAGAGATTTAGATCAAAAATTAGGTGGCATGCATAAATCTGACCTCATTATTATAGCTGGAAGACCTTCAATGGGTAAAACAGCACTTGCAACTAATATTGCTTTTTACGCTGCTAAGAATATGCAAGAAAATAATGAAAAAGGATCTGTGGCATTTTTTTCTTTAGAAATGTCTTCAGAACAGCTTTCGACTCGAATCTTGTCTGAACAAGCTAGAATTTCTTCTCATGAAATAAGAACAGGTAAAGCATCAGAAGAAACTTTAAATCGATACATTGAAACTTCAAGAAATATTTATGATCTACCTTTATATATCGACGAAACACCTGCAATAGCTATTTCAACTTTGAGTAACAGAGCAAGGCGTATTAAAAGGTTATTTGGGCTAAAATTAATTGTTGTGGACTACATTCAATTAATGAAAACTAATACTAACAGAATGGATGGAAGAGTTCAGGAAATATCAGAAATAACACAAGGGTTAAAAGCATTAGCAAAGGAACTCAATGTTCCAGTCGTTGCATTATCACAACTATCAAGAGCTGTTGAGCAAAGAGATGACAAGAAACCACAATTATCAGATTTAAGAGAATCAGGCTCTATAGAGCAAGATGCTGACGTTGTTATTTTTGTTTATAGAGAGCAGTATTACCTTGAAAGAAAAAAGCCTAAAGAAGGCTCTATAGAATTTGCTGAATGGCAATCTAAAATGAGTGAAATTCATGGTGGCGCAGAACTTATTCTTGGTAAACATAGGCATGGTTCAACCGGAGTTGTACACGTAGAATTTGAGGGTGAGTTCACTAAATTTAAAGATTTACCCAGAAATTAATACTTTAGTTATTTAAAATTTAAGATATATCTGAATTCATTGATGTTTTCTAAAATTTATAGAACAATAATTATTGATTTCTCAAAAATTTCTATCGCTATCATTTGTTCAATACTTGCGTACTTTCTTTATTTTTCCAAAGATTTTAGATTAGATGCCTCTTCGGACTCTTTACTTCTAGAAAGTGATAAAGATTTAAAATACCTGAGAGAAGTTAATGAAAGATATGGTTCAAAAGATTACCTTGTCTTAACTTATTCACCAATATCTAATTTTACGGATGAAGAGACTATAATTAATCTTCAATTTCTTAAATCAAAAATAGAAAAATTAGACTGGGTAGATAGTGTTGTTACTATAATAGATGTACCTCTTTTAAAAAGTAGTGATGAACCATTAATGGAAAGGTTAAAAAATTATAAAACCTTATCTTACCCTGAGATAGATAAAGAGAGAGGGTTTGAAGAAATACTTAATAGCCCTATTTATAGAGATTATGTTATTAGTGCTGACGGTAAAACATCAGGTATAGTAGTCTACTTAAAGCAAGATAAAAAATTAAATGAATTTATTAAAACAAAGAATAATTATTTTAATTTAGAACTAGAAGGTAATTTAAATAAGTCTCAAAAAAAAGATCATGATATTTTCAATAAAGAATATGATAATTATAGAAATATTTATAATCAAAAAAATCATCAAAACATTAGTGAAATTAGAGATGTTATAAGCAGATACACTGTAAACGCTGAGGTACATTTAGGTGGCTTACCAATGATTACTGACGATATGATGTCGTTTATCCAAAGCGATATTGTTGTTTTTGGTATTGGAGTTTTCATATTCATAGTGATTACTCTTTGGTTAATTTTTAAAAAGATTAAATGGGTACTCATACCTTTGCTTGGTTGTACTTTTTCTGTTGGAGCTATGGTTGGTATTCTAGGTTTACTAGGATGGAAAGTTACTGTCATTTCCTCAAATTTTATTGCTCTCATGCTAATTCTCAATATGGCAATGAATATTCATGTCACGGTCAGATTTTTACAAATAAGGAAAGAATTTGAAAATATAAACATAAAAGATGCAGTTTATGAGGCTAGTAGTAAAATGTTTATGCCAATTTTTTATACTGTCTTAACTACCATATGTGCTTTTTTATCTTTAATATTTAGTGGAATTAAACCAATCATTGATTTTGGTTTAATGATGACTCTAGGTCTCGTTGTCTCAATTACAATTACATTCTCTTTAATTCCAGCTCTACTTAATTTATTGAGTAGTGAAGATGACTCAATTAATCAAAATGAAGAAAAATCTAAAATTACAAATGCATTAAGTAATTTTTCAAAAGGAAACACTTCTTTAATATTTGGTACTTCATTGGTGGTTATATTTTTAAGTATTTTTGGGATTTCAAAACTGGAAGTAGAAAACAGCTTTATTAATTATTTTGATCAAAAAACTGAAATTTACAAAGGAATGAAAAAAATTGATGATCAACTAGGAGGCACCACTCCTCTTGATGTTATTTTAAAGTTTCCAGTTAGTGGAAAGAAAAAAGAAAAAGATGATGAATTTTCTGAGTGGGACGAAGACAATAAAGAAAATACGGACGATATCTCAAAATATTGGTTTACAAGAAATAAAATAGATAAAATATTAAAAGTTCATGATTATTTAGACTCTCTTCCAGAAATAGGTAAGGTAATTTCTTTTGGTTCTATTATTAGAGTCGCAGAGGATTTAACAGGTAGCAAATTAGAGACATTAGAGACTGGTGTTCTTTACAGCAAAATACCCATAGAGATTAAAAAAGAAATAATATCTCCCTATATCTCTGTAAAAGATAATGAGGCTAGGATTAGCGTTAGGATAAAAGACTCTTTAAAAGATTTAAGAAGAAATGACTTAATCAATAAAATTAATTTTGAATTAAAATCAGAGGTAGGTTTAGCTGAAGAAGAGTATAAACTTGCGGGAGTATTAATTTTATTTAATAATTTATTACAAAGTCTCTTTAAATCTCAAATCTTAACTCTGGGTGTTGTAATGCTAGGAATTTCATTTATGTTTTTAGTTCTCTTTAGAAATATAATACTGTCTTTAATTGGAGTTGTTCCAAATTTTATGGCTGCATTTTTTATTTTAGGCATCATTGGTCTTCTTGGAATACCATTAGACATGATGACGATAACTATTGCAGCAATAACTATTGGTATAGCAGTCGATAATAGTATTCATTATATATACCGATTTAAAGAAGAATTTAAAAAGATAAAGAACTACAAAGAAACCGTCAGTAGATGTCATAATACAGTTGGGGTTGCTATACTTAACACATCTATCACAATAGTTTTTGGTTTTTCTATTTTAGTTTTGTCTAACTTTATTCCTACAATATATTTTGGAGTTTTTACAGGTATAGCGATGTTGCTTGCTTTAATTTCTGTTTTAACTCTTTTGCCAAAGCTCATACTAGTTTTAAAGCCATTTGGTAATGAATAGTTTTATAGATTTTTTAAAAGATGATATTTTATTGTTTGATATAGTTTTCGTAATAACTATTTTATACAACACAGTAAAATGTTTGTCTCAAGGTTTTTCTTTAAGCTTTCTTTCTTCGCTAAAATGGATAGCGTCAGCTGTAGCTACAATAATTTTAGTGCCTAGATTGCAGCCTTGGGTAGGTGATTATATTGAGTCAGATTTTATAAACAATGTCGGTATAGGTGTTTTTGTTTTTATTGTTACCTTATTTGTTAGCATTCTTTTAGGTAAATCAATAGGTAGAACTGTAAAATGGACTGGTCTAGGATCGGTAGATAAATCTTTTGGAATTATCTTTGGTTTGTTCAAAGGATATGTGGTTGCTGTTTGTTTTTTTTCACTTTTAAATTGGTTTTATTCATATGAAAAATGGGGTATATCAACTGAAAACGCTTTTTCTTTCAATGTTGTTAAAAAAGGAAGTGATTTACTTATTGAAGAATTTCCAAATTATAGAGACATAATTAATACAAAAGAAGAAATTGAAAAAATATAAATTAGATAAACCCAGAGAAGAGTGCGGTGTTTTTGGTATTTGTAACCATGAAGATGCTTCAGCTTTAGTTGCACTTGGTTTGCATGCGCTTCAACACAGGGGTCAAGAAGGTTGTGGCATTGTTTCTTTCGACGGTACCACCTTTCATTCTGAAAAAAGACAAGGGTTAATTGGAGACCACTTTACAGATCCGGCAACTATAAAAAAATTACCTGGTCATCAAGCTATAGGGCATAATAGATATTCAACTACTGGAGAGGTTTCTTTAAGAAATATTCAACCTTTTTTTGCAGATCTTTACGGTGGTGGCGTAAGTCTAGCGCATAATGGGAATTTAACTAATGCTTTGGAGTTGAGAAACGCTCTTGTTCAAGAAGGAGCTATTTTTAGAACTACCAGTGATACAGAGACAATAGTTCAATTAATTGCAAAATCTAAAAGAGTAAAAATGATAGATAAAATTATCGATACTCTTTTTCAGATACAAGGAGGATACGCTCTCGTTATGATGACAAGCAAAAAACTTATTGGCTTAAGAGACCCTTTTGGGATCAGGCCTCTAGTTTTGGGTAAGCTTAATAGTTCATATGTTTTTGCATCTGAAACATGTGCTTTAGATATTATAGGCGCTAGGTTTGTTAGAAACGTAGAAAATGGTGAAATCATAGTTATTGAGGATGGTAAACTTAATAGTATAAAACCTTTTCCAACAATAAAAGAAAGGCCTTGTGCTTTTGAGTATATTTACTTTGCCAGACCAGACAGTCTACTCAATGGTCGGTGTGCCTATGAATATAGAAAAAAAATGGGTGAGGAGCTCGCCAAAGAAACAGATTTAGAAGCAGATTTAGTAGTACCTGTGCCAGACTCAGGTGTGCCTGCTGGACTTGGTTATAGTCAATATACAAAAAAAAGCTTTGAATTAGGCCTAATAAGAAATCATTACGTGGGTAGAACTTTTATAGAGCCAACACAAAGTATTAGGAGCTTTGGTGTAAAATTAAAATTAAATCCAACACAAACACTCGTAAAGGATAAATCAATTATACTAGTCGATGACTCTTTGGTTAGAGGTACAACATGTCATAAGATTGTTAAAATGCTTTATGATGCTGGAGCTAAAGAAGTACATGTGAGAATAGCTTGTCCGGAGATACTTTTTCCAGATTTTTATGGTGTTGATATGCCAACAAAAAAAGAATTGTTAGCAAGCAATAAAACAAATCAAGAAATGTGCAATTATATAAATGCTAAATCTTTAAAATTTTTAAGTTTATCAGGATTATATAAAGCGCTAGGATTTAAAGAAAGAAATGAATTATATCCTCAACTAAGCGATCATTATTTTACAGGAGAGTACCCTGTAAAACCTTCAGACTTATTAGGGGAAGGAAAAATCACCCAACTTTCTTTGTTGAGCAGCAAATCTAATAATTAGTTAAACTTTAATAATTTATTTTTAGCGTCAATAAAGAGCATGTTGTCGTTCAAAAAAACTATTTTAGAGTTAATCCCATTTTTGTGAACTCTACTTAGAGAATTTAAATTTCCATTGTTGGGATCAAATGATAATAAGTATCCATTTTTAGAATAAATATTGATTTTACTATTTACTATTTTAAAATCTGCTATAGGGCCAAACTTTTCGATAATCTTTTTTTTTTTAATACTATTAAAAATATTTTTTGACCATACTATTTTACCATTTATATTATCTAAGCAAACTAAAAGATCGTTATTCAAAACTACATAAGTGTTGTTGAGAGTTATGATTGGTTTAAAAACTGGTTCAGCAGAAAAACTCCAATTCCTTGTAGAGTTTACTGTATTGTAATTTAGAACAGCTTTTTCTGTAGTTACAATTAAATTATTATCTTTAATTATTAAGGGATAGCTTAAGAATAGATCCGTATCTCCAGCAAGTGAAGGGTTTTTAAAATTTAATACCCAATTAATTTTTTGTTTTTGATAGTTAATTGAGTACAATTCACCACTGGTATTTAAGAAAAATAAATTATTATTTATTAAATCTAAAGCAAAATTATTCATAAAATCAGACTTTAAAAAAGTTGTGCTTGTTGCAAATTGCCAATTTTTTTTTCCTGTATTCGCATCAATTGAATAAATAACATTGTCTTGATTGGCCATAAAAATTTGATTATTTGCAAATTTTAGATTTGATCTAAAAGGTATACCATAATTTTTAGCCCACAATATTGAATTATCTTCTAAATTTATTGCGTATAAATAACCAAGATTATCTGAAACATATAAAATATTTTCATTTATTAAAAAATTAATTTTTTTATTAAATTTTTTAAATTTTTTATTGTAAAAATTAAATTCAAATATTTTTTTATTAAGACTCAAAGAGTAAATAAAAATTGTACCTTTTTGGTCGTAAGATATTAAATCATTTTTATAAAATATAATCTTACCTTCTGCATTGTTTTTTTTTGAAGACATCCTACTTAATTTAGAACTTTTAGATAATAAAATTTTATTATCATTATAAGAAAAATTAGAAATATTATTAGTGGGTATCGCATATTGTTCGAACCAATTTGCTACTCTAACCGGGTTGTCAATTTCTACTTTGGATAAACTGTCGGCTTTTTTTTCTTCGTTAAAACTCTGATTCTTTAAAAAAATATCTTCGTATCTAGTGGCCGATGGATTATCTGAAATTGATTCTAAACCCTGATTATCATCAAGAATAATTGAAGCATCTTTCCATATTCCAGTTTTATTATCAAATGAACAAGAAAAAAGGGTCAACGCTGTGAAGACTAATAGAAATCTTTTCATTTCAAGTTATTCTTTAATTTTATTACTTAGCAACTGAAGGTATTCTTCTGATTTTATTTTTTGATCCTTAGATAAAAAATAATCTGACATAAGTTTAATTGCCATATTTCTCCAGACTGAGTCAGAGTTGACTATTGGATTTAAAATTTTTATTATAGCATCTTCATCTCCTGAATTAAGTAAGAATACAGCTTTTTTAATTTTAATTAAATTTAAATTTTCTTTATCAATAGAGTTAATTGATAAAATTATATCAAAAAAATCTAATATTTTTAAACGATCTGCTTCTAAATTATTATCAATAATAAAATATAAAGCTAATGGTGAATAAAATTTATGACTTTCATTAATTATATTAACTAATAATTTTTTTGACTCGTCTATTTTTTTTTTATTAAATTGAATAGTAGCTTCTGTGTAAAACTCTGAAATTTTGACTTCTTTTTTTTTTTGTAAATCTTTATAGAAAAAAAAAATAAATAATATTAAAACTAAGGACGTTAATAAAATAATAATTTTTTTTGAATTTTTTTTCACAAAATTTAAAATTTTGTTTTGAAAGCTGTTAGGAAGTGTTTCTTCAGTCATAATTTATAATATATTTTTTACTAGGAAATTTTTTTGTTAATACTTCTTTATTGTATTTTTGAACACTTTTTTCAATTATATTTTTTAATCTTGCAAATTTTTTGACAAATTTTGGATAAAAACCGCTTAATCCAAGCATGTCATCTGTAACTAAAATTTGTCCATCACAATTCATTGATGCCCCGATACCTATTGTTGGAATTTTCAAAGATTGAGTAATTTCTTTAGCCACCTGAGGAGCTACACATTCTACTACTATGCTAAACGCCCCAGCTTTTTCATTTTCTTTCGCTTCTTTAATTAATTTAAGTCGATCTTTTTCTAATATTCCACGAATTTTAAATTTTTTATAATATTGCGGGGTGAAACCAATATGACCCATCACTGGAATTCCTAGCTTAACCACACTCTCTATAATTTTAAAATTCTTACCATTACACTCCATCTTAACGGCATCACATCTTGTTCTTTTCATAACTAATTTTGTATTTCTTTTTGCTTCTTGAATATTTCTGTATGTATCCTTTGGCATATCCATTATGCATAATGCTTTTGATATATTTGATTTAACACTAATCCCGTGTTGTATCATCGTTTCAAGAGTAATCTGATGAGTATTTTTCATACCATACATGGCAGTAGCTAAAGAATCACCTACTAAAACAATATCGCAATATTTGTCTAAAATTTTCGCTATTGGCTTAGAATAAGCTGTAAGACAAACTAATGGTCTTTTATTTTTAGCTTTAACAATTTTTAAAATTTTTTTTTTCATTTATTACTCAAGCTCAATAGTGCTAGGAGGTTTTGAGGTTATATCATAAACAACTCTGTTAATACCCTTTACACCGTTTATAATTTTATTTGAAATTTGATCTAAAAAATTCTTTGGAAAATTAAAATAATCTGCTGTCATACCATCTTCTGAAACTACAGCTCTTATCAAACAAATATATTCATAAGTTCTGGAGTCTCCCATAACGCCAACTGTCTTTACAGGCAATAAAGCGGCATAAGCTTGCCAAATTTTATCATATAAATTATTTTTAATGAGTTCATTAATAAAAATAGAATCTGCATCTTGCAAAATCTTAACTTTATCCGGTGTAATACTACCGACTATTCTGATAGCTAATCCTGGACCTGGAAAGGGATGTTTGTTTAATATATTTTTAACTAGCCCAACTGATCTACCTAATCCTCTCACCTCATCTTTAAAAAATTCTTTTAATGGTTCTATCAATTTCAAATTCATTTTTTTTGGAAGACCACCTACATTATGATGCGATTTAATTTTTGATGTTTTACTACCTGTAGCAGATTTACTTTCAATTATGTCAGGATATAAGGTTCCTTGCGCTAAATATTCAACCTTTTTAAATGACTTAGCTTCCTTCTCAAATAATTTAATAAATAAATTACCTATAATTTTTCGTTTTTTCTCAGGATCAGTAATATTATTGAGTTTTTTAAAATAAATTTTTGAGGCATTAATAATTTTAACATTTAATTTATATTTATTTTTAAAAATTTTATAACTTAATTTAAATTCATCTTTTCTCATAAGGCCAGTGTCGACCATAATACATTTTAAATTTTTACCTATAGCTCTATGGATTAACAAGGCAGCTACGCTACTATCTACTCCACCTGACAAAGCGCAAATAACTCTTTTTTTTTTTACAGTTTGTTTAATTTCTTCTATAATTCTTTTTTTTTCATACTCTAATTTCCATTGTTTTTTTGCCTTGCAAATATCAAAAATAAAATTTTTAAAAATAATATGTCCTTTATTTGTATGAGTAACTTCAGGATGGAATTGGATTCCATAAATTTTTTTTTTTTTATTTTCTATAATAGTCATTGTTGAATGAGATGTAGAAGCAATCTTTGAAAACCCTTTAGGTAATTTATGAACAGAATCTTGATGACTCATCCACACAACAGATTTATTTTTTATAAAAAAATTCTTAGTTAACAGTGAATTTTTTTTTTTAATTAAAACAGCTCTACCAAATTCTCTTTTTTTTAAATTTGTTTTTACATTTCCTTTTAACTGCTTAACGATCAATTGAAGACCATAACAGATTCCAAGTATAGGAATGTTTAAATTAAATATTTTATCTGGTATTTTAGGAAATAAACTTTTTGTAACAGTTGAAGGACCTCCAGATAAAATAATACCTTTCACATTAGATAGTATGTCTTTTTTTTTTAAGTCTTTTAAAGTTAAGACTTCAGATAACACGGAATATTCTCTAATTCTTCTCGCAATTAATTTTGTAACCTGAGAACCAAAATCAATTACAATAATTTTATCTTTATTTGAATTGCTGTTCATTCACTTTTTAATGAACTATCTAGTTTTGATTGTAGCTCTAATTTAGAAGAACAAATTTTTTTACAAACTGAATTAAATGAAATCATAAGTTTTTTAGCTTCTGAGAAGTTTGAATTTTTAATATTGAGTAAGGTTAAAAGATAAATAGCTTCTTCATTTCTAGGATTAAGTAATAATACTGTATTTAAGTTATTTTCCTCTAAATTATAATTTTCTTCAACTTTAAAAATCTTTGCTAAATAAAGATACGAGTTTTCACTTTTTGGATTAAAAACTATATCTTTTTCAAAAAAAAATTTTGATTCATTATACTTTTTATTATCAAAAAGTTTTTTTCCATCATTAAAATATGAGTTTTTTGTACTTGCTACTGAATGGCTTGAAATAATTGTTAATATAAAGATAAAAATAATTATAAAATTTTTTTTCATAATTTGTAATTTGTTACTTCTTTAGTCATTTCTACGCTATGTACCATACTTTCATAAAATCCTGCTTTAGTGATTTTTATAAATTTAGCTTTTTTTTGAATTTCTTTTATCATTTTTGCACCTATATATCCCATAGATGATCTAAGACCTCCTTGTAACTGATATAAAATTTCACCCACAGAACCTTTGTAGGGCACTTTTGCTTCTACGCCCTCCGGGACATACTTAGATTTATCTTTATAATTTTTCTGAAAATATCTATTTGAAGACCCTGCAGACATAGCTCCAATTGAACCCATACCCCTATAAGATTTATAAAATTTATTTTTGTGTTTAAATTTTTTTCCAGGGCTTTCATTGGTACCAGCAAAAATTGAACCCATCATTATAGCGTCTGCTCCCGCTGCCAAACCTTTTATGATGTCGCCTGAAAATTTAATTCCTCCATCAGAAATAATTTTTATCTTTTTATTTTTCATGCTTTTTTTAACCTCCATAATAGCCGTAATTTGTGGGACTCCTATACCGGCAATCATTCTAGTAGTACAAATAGAACCAGGACCAATTCCTACTTTTAAGATACTAGCACCTTCATTGTAAAGCCTAAGCGCGGCCTCACCAGAAGCAATGTTGCCTACGCAAATTGGAATTTTAGAAACTATTTTTTTAATTTTACTTAAAATTTTTATAACTTTTTCACTGTGGCCATGTGCGGTATCAATAACTACAAGGTCTACACCTGCATCTAAAATCGATTTAGCTCTTATTAAATCCTCACTAGCAGTTCCTATCGCTGCTCCGACAATTAGTTTTTTATTTTTAACTTTTTTTATTTCTTTTACTTGTTCGCCTACAGACAAATTACGATGGATAATTCCTAGACCACCTTTTTGGGCTATAGCTATAGCCATATTTGATTCTGTGACTGTATCCATTGCAGAAGATAAAAAAGGAATTTTCAAACTTAAATTCTGACCTAAATTTATGTTTAAATCTGTTTCTGCAGGAAGGACGGATGAATATCTTGGGACGAGTAGCACGTCATCAAATGTTAATGCTTCTTTGATAAGTTCCATATACACTTATATACAATTACAAAAATTTATAAAGTCTTTAATAAGGAGCAAATTATATAAGTTTCTTTTGACTCACTTCTACTTGATTCCGGTTTAAAAAAATCAACTTTTTTAAAATTATTTTTAGCTAAATTCTTTACTTCTAAAAAATCTTCACCCATAAATAATTTACACACTAGCGTGCCTTTTTCATTCAATGTTTCTAGTGAAAAGTCTATAACTGCACTACAAAGATTGTTAGTTCTTATAGAATCAACGCTTTTATTGCCAGTGGTGTTTTCTGCCATATCAGAAATAATAATGTCAATTTTTGAATCAAATTTATTAAGAATTTTGATTTGGGTTTCTCTTTCTAAGAAATCACTTTTTAGAAAAGTAACATTTTTTATTTTTTCCATAGGAGTTATATCTACTGCTAAAATTTTTCCATCAGTGATAACTTTAGAGGCTACTTGAGACCACCCTCCAGGAGTAGAGCCAATATCTAATAAATTAGAATTCATCTTAATAATGTTAAATTTTTTATTTATTTCTATTAATTTAAAAGCCGCTCTAGACCTATAACCAAGTACTTTAGCTTTTTTAAAAAATTGATCCCTGTGTTGCTTTATTACCCAGGTTCTGCTTTTCTTTGCTCGTTTTGACTTTTTCATTAAAGAATATCTTCATGATCTTCTTCAAGTTGATTATTAATTTCTTTTGTTGTTTTCTTGTAAAAATAAAAACTTAATGGAATTGAAAATAAGTATATTCCTCCAATAGCTAGCAATGACTCAAACGTAAAAAATATTAAAGATATAAAAACAACAACAATTCCAAATAATAAAAAAATAGATAATTGACTGGATACTTTTATTTTTTTTAGGGCAAAAGTTGGTATTTTACTTATTAAAAGCAATGCAACAATCACAACAAAAAATGGCGTCATACTTTTAATGTCTATATTAAATTTTAATTCAGATAATTCATATACTAATGGCAGTAACACTAGACCTGCTCCCGCCGGTGAAGGGACGCCTTCAAAATAATTTAGTTTCCATTCTGCATCTTCAGAAATTTTAGTTAAGTTGAATCTTGCTAATCTTAAAACACAACAAACAGAAAAAATTAGAGTTATAGCCCATCCAATTTTTCCATAGTTTTTTAATTCCCAGAAATACAATATAAAAGCGGGCGCGATACCAAAACTTACGAAGTCAGTTAAAGAGTCTAATTCTTTACCAAACTCTGTTGTGCCTTTAATAAGTCGAGCTATCCTTCCGTCTAGCGCGTCTAAAATAGATGCAAAAACTATAAATATAACTGCTAAACTGTAGTTTCCGTCTAAAGCAAACTTTATAGAACTGATTCCTAAACAAACTCCAATGATAGTTAGTAAGTTTGGTAAAATAAATCTAGATTTTTTTGACGAGACAATATCAAACGGATTTTTTTTTTCCATTTTATTTAACTGCTATTAAGCTTTCTCCTGCTACTACATTTTGTCCAAGCTTTGCTAATATTTTTCTATTGCTAAAATAAATATCCACTCTGCTTCCAAACCTAATCATTCCTATTCTATCCCCCTGAACTAAAGATTGATTTGTTTCTACTTCGCAGACTATACGCCTAGCAATTAATCCAGCTATTTGAACTATGATAATATCATCACCTTCTTTAGTTTTGAGCCTGTAATAATTTCTTTCATTTTCTTCGCTAGATTTATCAAGAGAAGCATTTAAAAATTTTCCAGGTTTGTATAGTATTTCTTCTACATTTGCAGACACTGGTGTGCGATTTACATGGCAATTAAAAACGTTCATAAAGATACTTACTTTAGTAAATTTTTTATTTTCCAGAGAAAGTTCAATTGGCCCATCTATCTCGCTTATATTTGATATCAATCCATCTGCAGGACTAACAAGAAAACTATCATCCTGTATTGAAATACGATCAGGGTCTCTAAAAAAATAATAAACCCATATAGTTAGTAATATTGTTATAAGACCTAAAGCTTTAGAAAAAAGTAAACATATAAAAGTTATAATCACTGCTATGGCCAAAAATCGGTAACCTTCTTTGTGTATCTTTGGAAAAACTGAATTAAGCATATATTAAATTTGATAATTTTGGTTAATATGTATAAAAGCCTATTCTAATCAATTTATATTTATATGTCTAAGATTAAGGTAAAAAATCCAGTTGTTGAGTTA
>MDTC01162486.1_pt1 | contig 15151 bp, 9 predicted proteins | sample 811181 | NCBI WGS metagenome assembly MDTC01 (sample SAMN05326644, study PRJNA326480) | marine metagenome | isolation source: seawater | place: Pacific Ocean: North | collected 2011 | reverse complement strand
TTTCCTTTTTTACTTTTTATACTGAACCTGATTGCTTTTATCCCCATTGATAATTTTGACGGTGTGCTTTTTAATTTTATTGAACTCTTGTTGCCTCAGGAGAGTCAAAGTTTTTTTACGGACATTTTCAACGATATACGTCAAAAACAGCGAGCAGGACTTCTTTCTTCAGTGTTTCTATTGTCTGTTTTTCTCACAGCCAATGGGGTAAGTTCAATTTTTTCAAGCTTTGAAGGATCCTATCACGTTGAACTTTCACGTTCATTCATTCGCCAGTATTTGTATTCGATGATGGTTGGTATTTTACTGGCTTTATTGTTGTTGGTAGGGGTAATGGCTCTTGTTTTTTTCGAAATATTTATTTTGAGTAATCTCGATGAATTGATTCCGAGTGAGATCAATTGGATCAGAATAGGGCAATTGTTTTTTTATACCATTTTGATCTATATTTCGGTTGCTATTCTATACTATTTTGGAACCATAGAGGGTAAAAAAACCCGCTTTTTCTCTCCCGGTGCCTTGATGAGTTGTCTTTTGATTCTTTTGACAACTTATTTATTTGGTATTTACATTGAAAATTTTTCCAGATACAATCAACTTTATGGTTCAATAGGGGCATTGTTGATTTTTTTATTTTACATATGGCTCAACTCTAGTGTGTTGTTGCTTGGTTTCGAACTGAATGCAACTCTGAATCGACTCAAAAATACCGGGCAAGGACACTCATGATAATGAGCAAAGTTGTATTTTTAAAAAATGCAGTATTTCGCTGATGTTCTTCTTCCTCTGGCTCTTGGTAAACCCTACACCTATGCGGTTACCTTGGAAGAATATGCAGTCCTAAAACCGGGTTTTCGAGTAGCAGTTTCTTTTGGTAAGTCAAAAGTATATTCTGCAATTGTTGTAAAACTCCACGATAAAGCACCCCAAAGATACACTCCCAAATTTATTGAATTGATCCTAGAGGAATCGCCCAGTGTTACTCCAAAGCAGCTTGAATTTTGGCATTGGTTGTCGGACTACTATCAGAGTAAACTCGGGGATATTCTTCGGGCTGCATTGCCAGCGACTTTTCTGTTGGAGAGTGAGACCATTGTTGTCCAAAAAGACATTTCGGAAGCGGAAAGAAATTCCCTCAGCGATGATGCATTTTTGGTCTATGAAGCTCTGGAGGTTAAAGCTTTAAGCATCAAAGAAATCATAGATATTCTTGGAAAAAAAAGTGTGTTGGGACTCCTTCAAGATTTGTTTTCCAAAGGAGTGGTGGACATCCACCAAAAACTGAGTGAAAAGTACAAACCCAAACTTGTCCGATATGTTCGACTGTCCCAATTGATCCGAGAAACTCAAGATTTTGAAGAGGTCTTTGACGCAATAAAAAATGCTCCCAAACAAAAGCAATTGTTGATGGGAATTTTTAATCAAAATCCCAAGGGAGATCACTGGAAACAATCCAAAGACCTGCTTGATCAAACGAATTCTACTACAGCTGTATTGAGAACGCTCATCAGTAAAGGACTTTTGGAAGAGCAGTTTTTTCGGGAGGATCGCTTGCTCTACGATTTCAAAATACGAGACGAAAAAAGTGCGTTGTCTGATGTACAAAAAAAGGCACTCAATCAAATCAATAACGCTTTTGAAGATCAATCTGTGGTTTTGTTTCAAGGGGTGACAGGTTCGGGCAAAACAGAAGTTTACATTGAATTGATCGATCAGACTGTTGCAAATGGTAAACAGGTTTTGTATCTCTTGCCAGAGATTTCACTGACGCCCCAAATGGTGCAAAGATTACAGATGCGTTTTGGTACACAGGTTACTGTATATCATTCCAAATTTTCTGTACATGAGCGGACAGAAGTCTGGAATAACATCCTTGAAAACAGTCCCAAAGCCAAAATCATAGTTGGAACCCGTTCTTCACTCTTTCTTCCTTTTCATCATTTAGGTTTGGTGATCGTGGATGAGGAACATGAGTTGTCTTATAAACAGTTTGACCCTTCTCCTCGTTACCATGCCAGAGACAGTGCTGTAGTATTGGCCGGAATGCATCAAGCCAAAGTTTTATTAGGTTCGGCTACACCTTCTTTAGAAAGTTCATTTAACCAATTGTCTGGAAAATACGGTTGGGTTCAACTTCATGAAAGGTATGGTAAAGTAGCATTGCCGGAGATCCTTACTATAGATTTAAAATCGGCCCATAAAAAAAAGCAAATGAAGGGCGGTTTTTCCAAAACAATGATTCAAGAGATGGAACAGACCCTGGCCATGGACAAGCAAATTATACTTTTCCAGAATCAACGGGGTTATGCCCCCGTTATGGAGTGTTTGGATTGTGGTCATATGCCCCAGTGTCATCAGTGTGATGTCACCCTGACCTATCATCAATATACTGATCAACTCAAATGTCATTATTGTGGTTATCAGATTGCGGTGCCGGAAAAGTGTCATGCCTGTGGGCTGTCCAACCTTTCATCCAAGGGAATGGGTACCCAACAAATACAAGAACAAGTGGCTACTCTTTTTCCGGAGGTTAAAGTGGCCAGAATGGATTGGGATACCACAAGAGGAAAATGGGCTTTTGATAAGTTGATTCACTCTTTTGCTGCACAAGAAGTGAAAATTTTGGTAGGCACTCAAATGATCATCAAGGGATTGGATTTTCAAAATGTTCATTTGGTCGGAGTTTTGAATGCGGATCATCTTATGAATTTCCCTGATTTTAGAGCTCACGAAAGAACCTATCAAATGCTAAGTCAGGTGGCGGGGAGGGCCGGAAGAAAAGCATTGAGGGGGAAAGTATTGATCCAAACCTACCAGCCTCATCACCCCATTATACAGCAGGTGATTAAGGGGAATTATGATCAGATGCTCAATCAACAATTGAAAGACAGAAAAGAATACCATTATCCTCCTTACAACAGACTCATAAGGATAGTGGTCAATCACAGCGATATGGAAACAGTAAAAAAAGCAAGTCAGTGGATTGTCAATGTCTTGCTTCAATCGGATTACGGTCAAATACTAGGACCTGTTTTTCCCCCTATAGCAAGAGTCAGAAACCGTTACAGGATGCAGATTTTAGTAAAAATTTCGGCAAGTCAGTCTCGGGATCGGGTAAAACAAATCATCAAAAAAACATTAGATCGTTTTGAGTCAATCGCAATATTTAGATCTTGTAAAGTTAATCTGGACGTTGATCCTTATTGAAAATTGAGAAAATTCTCTTTGAAAGCGCCCTTTTGTTTGCGGCTTAGAGGAAGTATTTCCCCATCGGTATTTACATTCCTGGTGGTGTAGTTGACTACTTTTTTGAGATTGACAATATAGGATTTATGAATCCTAATAAATTGATTTTCAGGAAGTTTATTTAAAAAGGATTTCATGGTAGAGAGTACCATGTAGTTTTTGTTTTTGGTCACCACTTTTACATAATCTCCCATGGCTTCGATCCAACGGATGTTGTTTGCCTGAAGCTTTTCTGATTTAAAATTGCATTTGAAATGAACCATGTGCTCTTTCTTTTCCCGAATGACCCTTAAGCATTCCAATTTGTTGACAAGTCGATCAATTGAGTTTTTGAATCGGTCTTTAGTAACGGGTTTAAGCAAACAATCCAGATAACCCTTTTCATAAGACTTGATGGCATCCATTGGAGTTTTGGTAAGTAAGATGATTTCTATATCGTCTTTGAGCTGGTCCACAAATTCAAAACCATTGTAAACGGGAAGATCAGAAGTGACAATGGCAAAATCAATTGCATTGTAGTTCAGATATTCTTTTGCATTAACCACATCGGAAAATTCCGCTTTTAAAATAATTTCGGGAAAATGTTTTAAAACTTGTAGAAAATGTAATCGATCTACGGGATTGGAGTCAATGTATATGTACTTTAGTTTCATAACGGGGCTAAATTATTTACTATTGCTATATCAAATTTAAAAAAAAAATCTAAAAAACAATGAATCTCTTGGTGTAATTTAATGATTCACTTATTTTTGCACTTCCTAAAATTAATATTATATGAGTCATTACGAAACTGTCTTCATCTTAAATCCCGTTCTGTCTGAAACTCAGATAGAGGAGGCAGTCAAAAAGTATGAATCACTTTTGGAGTCCCAAAAGTGTAAAATTGTTCACAAAGAAGATTGGGGACTTAAGAAACTTGCATTCACCATCCAAAACAAAAACAGTGGTTTTTACCATTTGTTACAGTTCGAAGGTGAGGGTGAAGTCATCAATGCTTTAGAAGTTGAATTTCGCAGAGACGAGAGAGTGATGCGTTTTTTAACGGTTAAACTTGATGTTTACGCTCAAGAGTGGGCCGAGAAAAGAAGAAAAAGAATTAAATCTAAAGTTAAAGCTTAAGTAAGATGTCAAAAATTGATGAACAATCCAGTGGTAAAAAAGAAGGGGAAATCCGGTATTTAACCCCTCTTAATATAGACACCAATACCAAAAAGAAATACTGTAGATTCAAAAGATCAGGTATTAAGTATATCGATTATAAAGACCCTGATTTCCTTTTGAAATTTGTCAATGAGCAAGGTAAAATATTACCCAGACGTCTTACAGGAACATCTCTTAAGTATCAAAGAAAAGTTTCAGTAGCTGTCAAAAGAGCACGTCATTTGGCTTTGATGCCTTATGTAGGTGACCTTCTTAAATAAAATCTTTAAGTCATGCAAATTATATTAAAAGAAAACATAGAAAATCTTGGCTTTAAAGATGATTTAGTAAAAGTCAAAAACGGATATGGGAGAAACTATTTGATCCCTCAAGGTAAGGCAGTATTGGCTACCGACTCAGCTAAAAAAGTATTGGCTGAAAACCTAAAACAAAAAGCTTTCAAAGAGAAAAAGATCATTGACGATGCCACAGCCTTGGGAAAAAAGCTAATGGCTTTAGTGGTTAAGATCCCTTCTAAGGTTGGGAGTGGAGACAAGTTATTTGGATCCGTTTCTGCTGTAGACTTGATTAAAGCTTTTGAAGCTCAGGGTCACGAAATTGATAAAAATGCCATTGCTATTCCCGGAAAAAACATAAAGCGTTTGGGAAGTTATGAGGCAAAAATCAGACTCCACAGAGAGGTATCTATTCAATTTCCTTTCGAAATTATCCCGGAGAAAAAATAATTTTTCAAAGATTTCCATACCCCACCTCGAGTGGGGTTTTTTTTTGATTTGATTTTATGAAATACGCCCGTTTGTCCAAGGAACAATTTAAAAGTCTTCACGAGGAATTTTCCATTTTTCTTGCGTCTCAATCCATCGATAAAATCAAGTGGGATCAAATCAAAACAGAAAATCCTACTCTCACGGATGAACTATTGGACCTCTTTAGTGATATGGTATGGGATCAATCTCTCGACAAAATTGCTTATCTCGAAAACAGAAGTGACCATCATTTGTTTTTGTTCAAATGCATAGATGTTCAGATTGATTTGATTTTGATTCGTGTGGATGAGGACTGTCCATCATTGATGCAAAAAGATTATAAACTGTGGTTATCCGAGAATTTATCAGACCCCCGGGTTACCATTTTTGAGTCCAGTCGGTCTTTTCCAGATGATTCTAAATCCGAAAAGTTTAAACTGATGAGCCAAGGGGCCACCGTTTCAGATGGAAAAACCTATGAGGACTTAAAAAGTTTTCTTTCAAAATAATTAGAATTGTTTGATCTTTGCTATAGACCCGCAGAATATGTCGACCGTAAAACCATCCATACCTAAAGGAACTCGTGATTTTTCACCTGCTGATATTTCAAAGAGAAATTATTTGAAAGCTCAGTTGACGGCAGTTTTTGAGAACTTTGGATTTCAACCCATAGAAACTCCTTCTTTTGAGCGTTCTGAAACTTTATTGGGTAAATATGGCGAAGAGGGGGATCGATTGATTTTTAAAATATTAAACTCTGGAGACAAGGTTAAAAATGCCGATTTGCAGGCATTGCAAAAAGAGGAATTGGCCAAATTTTCCAATTCGCTGTCCCAAAAAGCCCTTCGTTACGATCTCACAGTTCCTTTTGCCCGTTATGTGGCCCAATATCAAAACGATATTGTATTTCCATTTCGACGTTATCAAATCCAAACGGTGTGGCGAGCCGATCGTCCCCAACACGGGAGATTTCAAGAATTTTTACAATGCGATGCTGATGTGGTAGGAGAGCGATCGCTATGGCAAGAGGTGGAAGGTGTACTGCTCTATGATCGGGTTTTCTCTAAGCTTGATCTTAAAGATGTTCAAGTTCATCTCAATCACCGTAAAATCCTTGCCGGTGTAGCCCAGTGTATTGGGGCTGAATCTCAATTGATAAACTTTACCGTGGCATTGGATAAGTTGAGTAAAATTGGTAAGGATGGGGTCATCAAAGAGCTTCAGTCCAAAGGGTTTACATCCATTGCCATTGAGCGTCTAAAACCTTTCCTTTCCTTAGAGGGGGATTTTGAAACCCAAGTAACGACTGTTGCTAAAGCTTTAGAGGGGATTGAAATAGCAGAAGAGGGCATTGAAGAGTTAAAGTTTATCTACGACCAATTGAATCGACAATCCCTGAATGCCGTGTCTCTCAGATTTGATGTTACCTTGGCAAGAGGATTGAATTACTACACCGGATTGATACTGGAGGTCATGCCCCCTGAAGGGATTAAGATGGGTTCCATTGGCGGAGGAGGTCGTTATGACAAGCTCACCGATTTATTTGGACTCAAAAACACCAGTGGATTTGGCATCTCTTTTGGGTTTGATCGCATCTTTTTGGTTTTGGAGGAATTGAATCTATTTCCCTCTAACTTAGACGAAAAAACAAAACTCATGTTTTCAAATTTTGGGGATGACTCGGTTGGTTTTTGTTTTGACCAGTTGACAAAACTGAGAGACAACCAATTTGCCTGTGAACTTTACCCCAAGCCTGTCAAATTGAAAAAACAGTTGAATTACGCCAACCAACGATCCATCCCTTATGTTGTGATCCTAGGTTCAGAAGAAATGCAAAAAGAAGTTTTTGTATTAAAAAATATGGGGAGTGGCACCCAGACAGAGCATCCTATTGCACAAATGCTGGAAGTGTTGCAGGACTTAGACTAATCCATTTGTTCCATGGTCGGCCTTTGATACTTTTCAAAAGGTTGTTTTAGTAAACTTGTTATTTGAGTGTTTTTTTTCTCATCAGGAAAAACATCTACTCCGTAGACAATTTTTTCCCGATCGTAGTTGCTGAAGGTTCCAAACAGTCTGTCCCATATGGAGAAGATATTCCCATAATTAGTATCGGTATAGGGCAAACGGAAGTGGTGGTGAATTTTGTGCATGTCGGGAGAGACCAAAAAATAACTGATCCACCGATCAAGCTTTTTAGGTAATCTGATGTTGGCGTGGTTGAACTGGGTAGATACCAATGACAAGGCTTGGTAGAGCATGACAATGCCGATAGAAGTCCCCAAAATAAAAACACCCAACAGTGTAAAGAGAAATCTTACAACGCTTTCGAGCGGATGATGTCTGTTTGCGGTCGTAGTGTCTACATTGGGGTCGCTATGGTGAACCAGATGAATCATCCACAAAGGTTTGATCTGATGTTCGATATAGTGGGGTAGATATGCTCCGACAAAATCCAATAGCAAAACCCCCACAATCACTTCACCCCAAAGGGGCAATTCTGGAATCCATTGCAATAATCCAAAATTGTTGTCTATGGTCCAGTCAGAGGTGTTCAAAAGTAAAAATGCCATTGACAAGTTTATGAGAATGGTGGTCAGTGTAAAAAAGAAATTGGGAAGGGCATGGTGCCACTTTTTGTAGTTGAACTGAACTAATGGAAATAACCCCTCTAGAAACCAAAAAAAACTGATTCCTCCTACAATTAATAGACTGCGATGCAGGGTAGGAATGTTTTCAAAATAATTGATGATCTGGTCCATTCAATCTTTTCTTAAACTAAAGCTACTTTATTTTTTTAAACTGAAGAAGGCTTTTATTGTAATATACGCAGTCATTTGTATACTATTCTTCTTGAGTTTCTTCTTCGGTTTCGATTTTTTCGGGAGCTTCCCCAAGATTAAAACGAATGGCAAGTTCATGACCGTTGAGGTTGAGTCCTGACAGAGCTGCATCCCTATAGGCGTCATAAGCATAACCGATGGAAATATTTTCCCCCAAACCAACGGAGGCAAGAAATGAAAAAACAGAGCCCGATTTAAAGGAAATTCCAATGTCAAATTTGTTGAGATATGAAACCCAACTCCCGAAATCAATGGAATTGGGAAGTCCTTTTCCTTTCCTGTAGATTAGGTTGGGTTTGATTGCAAAATCTTCATTGATATTGAATTGGGTGCCTCCGGCAAAGTAGATGTGGATGCGATCTCTGGATTGAATTTGGATGTCTTCATCCCTTTTTGAGTTGAACAATCTGGGCATGGAGCCGGACACCCAAACACTACCCATCTTAAACAAAAAACCTACCCCCATATTGGGGTTAAACCTGCTTAAGGATTTTTGGGCTGGATCAGGAATAGTGGTAAAACCCAAAAGAGGGGTCGGGTCTGCACTGTATGAATTACCACCTCCTTTGATTCCTAGAAATACCGCACTGTCATTGCCCAAGGTGAGTTTGTAGGAGAAATCAAGGGTTATCATTGTTTGATTTTCTATAAAAATTTTGTCAGAGATGATTGATATTCCAAGTCCCACGTTATTGCTCCTCGCCATGGAATATGAAAACCCTGTAGTTTGTGGACTGTCTTCAATGGTGTTCCATTGATTTCTCGATGTCAGAGAAAAAACATGACTTCCTTCGGACCCTGCATAAGCAGGGTTGATCAAATTCATATTGAAGGAATAGAGCGAGAGATAGCCATCTTGCTGACAAAATAGTGCTAGAGGAAATAAAAAAAACAGATAACGTAAAATCATTTATTATCTAGCTAAATAGACAATGCCCTGATAATCGGGATTACCACTTCTGTTAAAATCGATTAAGTAATAATAACTTCCCTCGGGAAGATCCTCATTGTTGAATTGTCCAGACCAATTGTTTTGATAATTAATCTGGTTAAAAATCAATTGTCCCGATCTGTTATAGATCCATACTTCATTGTCGGGATAACGCAAAAATGAATCGTCTGCCCATTGATCGTTTATTCCGTCTCCATTGGGTGAGAAAAAGTCAGTTATTTTTAATCCAATTGATGCATAGTCTGCACACAGACTGAGCGAATTGTAAGGGTCGGCACCACAACTGATTTCATCAATATTTGCAAATCCATCACCATCAGTATCGTTATATGGATTACAGTTATCAGCATCCAATTCATCTACCACACCATCTTCATCACAATCTATGGTCAAGGAATCATAAGCGTCGAACAGACCGTCACCGTCAAGATCATCGTCTGCAGGATTTCCATTAAAATTAGTGTCTTCGTCGATGGTTTGCTTGCCATCACCATCATCGTCTCGATCAAGATAATTGGGTATGCCATCTTTGTCCAAATCAATCAATCTGGATGGGAAATCCACAGCCTCTGGGTCTATCTCTAATCGGGTTAAGATTCCATCACCATCATCGTCTGTATCTAAGTAATCCGGTATTCCATCGAAATCAGAATCTCGATATTCTCTTTCATCACCCAATTCAAGGGATGTAGGTATTCCATCGTTGTCGTCGTCGAAGTCGATATAGTCGTAGATACCATCCAGGTCAGAATCTATAGAGTCTTCAGGATTTCCATCAAAATTTTGATCTGTACCCTCGAGGATGGTCAGAATTCCATCTCCATCGTCATCATTGTCGATATAATCAGGATAACCATCTCCATCGGTATCTTGTGCATCCTCGGCACTTCGGTCTCCATTTGGATCCGGATTTTCGTACTTGGTGAAAATTCCATCGTTCTCATCATCTGGGTCGAGGGAGTCCACAATACCATCTCCATCAAAATCGTCAGATCTTAATCTTCTTCCATTTCCACTCCGAGAAGAGAAAATATTAACTTTTGTCGCTTCAAATCGACTATCAATACCGTCACCGTCATCATCCTCATCAATGGAGTTGACCACTCCATCTGCATCAGTATCAGATTGAATAAGGTCAGGATCTACTTCCTCAATGGGGGTTTGGGTGGTTTTGAGGATGGCTATGTCCAGAGAGGTTGTGTCTGATATGACAAGGTTCACCGGAGTATCGGGAATGGGTACATCTGTGTCTCCCATTTCGGTATTGACATAACCAAGAACAACTTCATAAATTCCGTCCTTGTTGTGATCTTGGGGATCGTTTAGATCTGGAGGGTCAATAAAGGCCAATATGCCTTCTGACTCATCTTTGTATTCATCATCTTCCTCTTCATCTCCATCTCCACCGTCACCATTTCCATTTCCACCGATATCATCGTCATCTCTACTTCTGTTGATAATTGTTCGTTGTGAGTAATCATCATAATTTTGCTTGGCACCGGGCTCTCCATACTTAACTGTAAACAGATGGGCATCTGCTCCTCCGGAGATTTGCTTTCTGATTTTCCATTTTCCTACTCCTCTAAATGGATTGGATAATCCACGTCGATCTTCTAAAGTTTGAGTATTGGTACTCGTTACGGGAAAAGAAACGTCGACAGGTTGAAGAATGGCAATGAACTGTAATTCTGTAAAATCATTAATTCCATCATTATCGTCATCGACATCTGCATTGTTTCCAACACCATCATTATCGATATCGTTTACTTCTGATCCATCTGTGGGGAAATTGTCGATTAGGTCAATTACTCCATCATCGTCATCATCTGTATCGGTGTTGTTTCCGATGCCATCATAATCGGTATCGGTATCTTCATCTGGATTGAGTGGGAAATCATCATCACCGTCCAGCGTTTGATCTCCATCGGAATCTTTTCTTAGTGGGTCGGTGTTGAGTCTTATTTCTTCGCCGTCTCTGAGTCCATCGTCATCCGTATCTGGATTTAAAGGATTTGTAGCATATTTAGCTTCTGTAACATCCGATAGTCCATCGTTGTCATCGTCTAAATCATCATCATCTCCTATGCCATCTCCATCAGTGTCTATATTTTCATAAGGATCCAGTGGGAATGCATCCACACCATCTTTAATACCATCCCCGTCAGAGTCATTACTATTGAGGTTGGTTGATTTTGCAAGTTCAACCCCATCATCTAATCCATCTCCATCCGTGTCAGGGTTGTTTGGATTGGAATTCAACTCAATTTCTTTTCCATCCAAAATACCATCCCCATCGGAATCGGGGTTTAGAGGATCAGTATTTTGAACCTCTTCATCAACATCTTCAAGACCATCATTATCATCATCAGGATCTTCTTCGTCCTTAATACCATCCTTGTCATTGTCGTTACTCCCCTCGGCATCTAGTGGCAGCTGGTCTTCACCATCAATGGTACCATCTCCATCTGTGTCTTCATTGAGAGGGTCTGTTTCGATTTCAATTTCTTCACCATCACTGAGACCATCGTCATCTGAATCTTCTTTTAGGGGGTCGGTTCCTAATTCTTCCTCAGTAAAATCATTCAATCCATCTTCATCAGTATCAGATTTTTTTGGATCTGTTCCTTTCTCAGTTTCTATTGCATCTTCAATTCCATCACCATCATCATCTGTGTCTGTGTTGTCACCAATACCATCCCCATCCGTATCTACTGTTTCGGTAGGGTCTTGGGGAAGGTCATCTTCACCATCCATGATCCCATCATCGTCTGAGTCGATGTCTCGTGGGTCCGAACCTTGATCTAACTCTTCTCCATCAGTGACTCCATCACCATCTGTATCTGGATTTTCGGGATTGGTTCGAATTTGTTTTTCTTTTTCATCAGATACTCCATCTCGATCAGAGTCGACAGAGATATTGGGATCTAATGGGAAATCGTCACTTCCATCCGGTGATCCGTCTGCATCAGTATCCGGATTGAGCGGATCTGTTTCTTTATCCAGTTCTTCTCCGTCTTTTAATCCGTCTGAATCAGAATCAGAATTGAGAGGGTCTGTTCCATACAAGATTTCGTCATCATCCGATATATTATCGTTATCATCGTCCTGATCTGATACATCTCCAATTCCATCTTTATCAGAGTCTAAATATTCATTTTCATCCAATGGAAAATTATCTTCTTTGTCGTCTACTCCGTCACCATCGGTGTCAACTTTGTTGGGATCTGTTCTTCTGTCTACTTCCTGACCATCACTCAATCCATCACCATCACTATCGGGATCGAGAGGGTTAGTTCCAATTTTTATTTCGTCCACATCAGCGACCTTGTCATTGTCATCGTCGTCGTCCTCATCATCCCCGATTCCATCACCATCATTGTCTCGACTTTCACCAGCATTTAGTGGGAGTTGGTCAAAACCGTCGAGTGCTCCATCATTGTCAGAGTCAGGATTATTTGGATCTGTTTTTTTTATAATTTCTAATCCATCATTAAGTCCATCCTCATCCGTATCAGGGTTCAATGGGTCGGTGAAATAAATTTGCTCTTCACCATCCGAAACTCCATCACCGTCAGTGTCTGGGTTGAATGGATCTGTTTCTAATTCGACTTCCTCAAAGTCATTTAAATCATCATCGTCGGTGTCAGGTTTTTCTGGATTGGTTCCAATAAGCTCTTCTTCCTGATCGAGTAATCCGTCATTATCGTCATCGGGATCTTCATCATCGGGAATGCCATCACCATCAGCATCGTCAGATTTACTGGGATCTAATGGGAAGTCGTCATCACCATCCAGAATACCGTCTTGATCACTATCAGGGTTTAATGGATCGGTATTTCGTTCAGATTCTTCTCCATCGTTTGATCCGTCATTGTCTGTGTCGGGGTCGTTGGGGTCTGTTCCGTTGATTATTTCATCAGTATCCAGTGATCCGTCATTGTCATCATCGGGGTCTTTGTTGTCTCCAATTCCATCCTCGTCGTTGTCAAAGTTCTCATCAGCATTGTTTGGCATTTTGTCTTCACCGTCTGGGATTCCATCGCCATCGGTATCCTTTTTTAGAGGATCAGTACCCTGATCGTTTTCTACACCATCTGGAACCTCGTCTTTATCGGTATCAACTTTTCTGGGATCTGTACCCAAGGTTACTTCCTCAAAATCGGTAAGTCCATCTCCGTCACTGTCTGCATTTTTTGGATCGGTTCTGCGAGAGAGCTCTTCAATGTCGGTAACACCATCATTGTCGTCATCTATATCCATATAATCACCCAACCCATCTCGATCTGAGTCGGTATCTTCAAATGGATCAAGAGGAAAATGGTCATCAGGATCAATGGTTCCGTCTTTGTCGGTATCAGCATTTTTAGGGTTTGTATTTCTCAACAATTCACTACCGTCGTTTAGCCCATCACCATCTGTATCAGGGTTTCTCGGATCAGTGCCGAGTCCAATCTCTACAGCATCTTTAACATTATCCCCATCATCGTCGTCATCTATATCGTCAGGGATGCCGTCACGATCCAAGTCAGCGATTTCAAATGGATCAAATGGAAAAGGATCATTACCATCCATTAATCCATCGTTATCAGTGTCTTGATCTATGGGATCGGTTCCCAAAACATTTTCCTGACCATCGGTGAGTCCATCACCATCAGTATCTGGTTTTAATGGATCTGTTCCATATATTTTTTCATCAAAGTCCAAAGAGCCATCATTATCGTCATCTTCATCTCCATTGTCTCCGATTCCATCTTTGTCATTGTCCTTGAATTCTTTAGGATCTAGAGGAAATGAATCCTCTGTGTCATTGTACGTATCCCCATCGGTATCGGCTTTGGTGGGATTGGTGCCTGCTTCACTTTCCTTAAGGTCATCAAGTCCGTCAGAATCAGTATCAGGCAATAGTGGGTCACTACCAATTTTTTCTTCTTCTTCATCCGAAAGTCCATCATTATCATCATCTGGATCTTCATCATTCAATAGCCCGTCACCGTCTGTATCATTAATCACCTTGATACATCCATCCGAATCTACAATTTCATCTTTGGGTGTGTCCGGACATTGATCCAAAGCATCAACGACTCCGTCTTCATCACTGTCAAAAAACAACTTCAGAGAAGTAGAGGAAGGGAGCTGGCTAATGGAGTTCCCCACCAAATCGTATAAGGTTCTTGAAATTTGAAGGGTGATAAAACCATTATGTTGTTTTAGATTATTAAATGTTAAATCAAACCTCCTTTGATTCTCACTTGACTTAATTGACGAGGGAACTATGATATCAATGACTCCGGGATAATCAAAAGTAGATGAAATGTCACCACTTATTATTTTATTTTCAAATGATGTTGGTTGAATGGTGGCATAAAAATCGTTATTAAGAAGACTTGAGGTCTGATTTGTAAGATCTGAAAAAACAGCCTCGGTAAAAAGGATAGATAAGGTATTGTTATTAATTATTTCAAAACTTTCCACCGACGGTGGAGTGTTATCGATTTTAAAGGAAATACTCTCATTTCCTGTATATGGATTGCCAGCTAAGTCCGTTCCGCTTGCTGTAGCTGTAACTTCTTTTTCACTAGAGCTTAAAACATACCAGATGTAGATCCACTGTGTAGGAGAATTTGTAGCTGTCATCAGAACATTTGTGGCAATTCCAGTTATTGAAAATGTAGGTGTTGATATCAAAGCCTCTGAAAAATCTGCAGTTATAGTTACAGTGTCAGATTGTTTGACTCTAAGGTTATTAGAAGTGGAGGATAAATTTAGGCTTGGGGGGTATATATCAGATGTACTCATTTTTATTTCTTTGATCCATCCTTTAAAAGGATCATTTGGAGCTATACTACCGGAGGGTGAGGTTAATTCACTTCCGTTCCCAACTATACCATATCTGGGTGTTTCTGATGTGGATTGATTGCTGATGGGTGTATATGCGACAGGATCAGAGTAGGTGAGAGAACCATCAACATAATATTTTAAACCATGCGGTTCATTAGCCTCAAACATGATTACAATATCATGCCATTTATCGTCCTTTAGGTTTCCTAAATATCCTGCATCATATTTGTCGTGAGTACCATCAGAATTAGTAAATGAAAATGCAAGTTTACCATTTGCTGCAGATGAAATTGAGCTGCTGTCATGTCCAATACTTAATCTAAAAACAGAGCTCCTATCAAAGGAAAGAATAATTCTTTGCTTTG